>Ga0268263_1000971_pt1 | contig 31260 bp, 31 predicted proteins | sample Biomet5_FD_190358 | JGI IMG/M metagenome (GOLD analysis project Ga0268263, IMG submission 190358) | Microbial communities from bioreactor (seeded with sewage sludge) at LBNL, California, USA - Biofuel metagenome 5 (SPAdes) (version 4) | ecosystem: Engineered > Bioreactor > Anaerobic >... | reverse complement strand
TATCCGGGACCGACATTGTGGATCACCGGCGAGCGGTCCGGCTACTGCCGACCCGAGCACCTGCCGGTCATGCAGCGGCTGTTTCCGGCCGTCGAGCAGGTGATAGTGGCCGGGGCCGGCCACTGGGTGCATGCCGACGCCCCGGAAGCCGTCACCAGCGCTCTGGTGCGGCTGGCCGCACTCAGCGAGGCGTGATCGACTCGATCACCGCAGGTGCCTTCGGCTTGCCGCCACCGGCACTGCCGAAGGAGTTGTCCTGCCCGGCCGCAGCGATCTTCTCAATCACCTTCAGGCCAGCCGCATCCACCGTGCCGAACGCCGTGTAGCTGGGCGGCAGCGCCGAGTCGGCATAGACGATGAAGAACTGCGAGCCGTTGGTATTGGGACCCGCATTGGCCATGGCCAGCGTGCCGGCACCATAGGTTTCGTCGCCGGTCAGCTCGTCGGGGAACCGGTATCCGGGTCCACCCGAGCCGGTCCCCGTCGGATCACCGCACTGCAGCACGAAGATCCCCGAGTCGACCAGCCGGTGACACGCCGTGCCGTTGAAGTAGCCCTGCGCGGCGAGCGAGACGAACGAGTTGGTGGTGCAGGGCGTCCGCACCCGGTCCAGGGTGAGGCCGACCTCGCTGCCGCTGAGCTTCATGGCAAGCGCGACGCTGCCGGTGTGGGCGACGCCGCTGCTCGCGGGCAGCTCGGCCTTGCGGGCAGCAGTGCCGTCGGCCTGGTACTGGCAGCTGACGCCGTCAGTCGAGGCGGACGTACTTGTGGTGCTGGCGTCGCTGGGTCGCGGGGTCGCAGTGATCGGGGCGACGCACCCGGTGAGGGCGAATGCGCAGGTGGCAACGGCAATGATCCAGGCTCTGTTCACCCTGACACTGTGCCAGGTTTCGGGGTTTGACAGCATCAACGCCGCGGTGTTGATTGGACGACATGGTCAAACTCACCAAGATCTACACCCGCACTGGAGATGGCGGCACCACTCGGCTGGCCGATCTCTCCGAGGCGAGCAAGACCGACCTGCGGGTCGAGGCCTACGGCCAGGTGGACGAGGCCAACTGCCTGCTCGGACTTGCTGCTGCTCAGCCTGATCTGCCGCCGGAGATCGCCACGGTCATCGCTCATCTGCAGAACGAGCTGTTCGACGCCGGCGCCGATCTCGCCACCCCACTGACCGACAACCCGCCCTACCCCCAGCTGCGAGTGATCCAGCCCTATATCGATCGACTCGAAGGCTGGTGCGACGAGTTCGGTGATCAGTTGCCGACGCTGCAGTCGTTCATCCTGCCCGGCGGCGGCCTGGCCGCGTCCTGGCTCCAGTTGAGCCGGGCAGTCATCCGCCGCGCCGAGCGGACGGCCTGGCGGGCAGCGGAGATTTACGGGCTGGGCCAAGAGGGTGGGATCAATCCGCTGGCCATCACCTACCTCAACCGGCTCTCAGATCTGCTGTTCATCCTCGGCCGCAGCGCCGGCCAGGCCGCTGGTGAGGTGCTGTGGATCCCCGGCAAGGACCGCGAGGTGCTCGACCCGCGCGGGCGGCGTCAGCGCGAGCGGATCAGTGGTAGCGAGCCCCCGGCGGAGCCGACTCCAGCCAGCTGAGCAGGCCGGTCAGCGAGGCCACCGACATCGCCAGCTCCCAGCTGCGGCCGTCGGCCAGTTCCATGGTCATGATCCGCTGCTCGTCGTAGAGCAGCACCGACTCAATGGCATCCGGGTCCCGCTGGACGCCGGCGCGGGAGATGGACCGGGGAAAGATCACCTTGGGCCGCAGGGAAATCGAAAAGGCGCGGAACCATTCCAGGTTGTCCCCGCTGTAGCGGGCCACCCCGAGCGCCCACCCGGCCCCGGGGGCCTTGGTGGACAACCGCAGGCTGCAGTCGAATAACCCGCCTTGACGAGACAACCAGCGACGGCGTCCGCCCAGGTACAGGACCGGAAGCAGGAGGGCGATGACGACGATCAAGGCGATGGTCTCCGCCAACCCGAACCAATCCATCGTCGCGAGGTCTCCGGCTCAGTTCTCGCGGGCCATTCGAGCCGCTCGTACCTGAGCTTGAGCTCGCAGGTAGTGGTGGCGGGTCTCTTCGTCCAGCTCGCCCTCGTTGATCCGCTTCTCGGCGGCGGCCAACTCGTGCTCGGCGGCGACCAGGTCGATCTCGTGAGCGATCTTGGCGAACTGACTCAGGAGAGAGACCCGGTTGTCGGCCACGGAGATGAAACCACCGTCGACGGCCACCACCTCACGGGTGTCGGACGCGCTGAGCACCTCCGCGGCGCACGGGACCAGCGAGGCCAGCAGCGGCTCGTGGTTGGGCAGGATGCCGATATCGCCCTCGCTGGTCCGGACGATCACGCTGCGCGCGTCCCCTTCCCAGACGATTCCGGTCGAGGAGACCACCTCGACCCTCAGGACGTCGGACACGTCAGCCTTCCTTCTGGATGCGATCCCAGTTGGCCAGAACCATATCCATGCCGCCGACGTTGAAGAACGCCTGCTCTGCGATGTGGTCGGCCTCGCCGTCGCAGATCATCTTGAACGACTCGATAGTATCGGCCAGCGGCACCGTCGAACCGGGCACGTTGGTGAACTTCTCGGCCATGTAGGTGTTCTGGCTCAAGAACTGCTGGATCCGGCGGGCCCGGGCCACGATGATCTTGTCCTCTTCGCTGAGCTCGTCGACGCCGAGGATGGCGATGATGTCCTGAAGCTCCTTGTTGCGCTGCAGGATCTGCTTCACCCGGGTGGCCGTGGCATAGTGCTCGGCGCCGATGAATTGCGGGTCCATGATCCGTGACGAGCTCGACAGCGGATCGACAGCCGGGTATAGGCCACGCGAGGCGATCTCTCGGGAGAGCTCGGTGGTGGCGTCCAGGTGAGCGAAGGTGGTCGCCGGAGCGGGGTCGGTGTAGTCGTCGGCGGGGACGTAGATCGCCTGCATCGAGGTGATCGAGTGGCCCTTGGTCGAGGTGATCCGCTCCTGGAGCTGACCCATCTCGTCGGCCAGGTTCGGCTGGTAGCCCACGGCGGACGGCATCCGGCCGAGCAGAGTAGAGACCTCCGAGCCGGCCTGGGTGAACCGGAAGATGTTGTCGATGAACAGCAGCACGTCCTGGTTCTGCACATCGCGGAAGTACTCCGCCATCGTCAGCGCCGACAGAGCGACCCGCAGTCGGGTGCCCGGCGGCTCGTCCATCTGACCGAAGACGAGGGCGGTGTCCTTCATGACGCCGGCTTCGATCATCTCGTGGATCAGGTCATTGCCCTCACGGGTGCGCTCACCGACCCCCGCGAACACGGAGGTGCCGCCGAAGTTGTGAGCGATCCGGTAGATCATCTCCTGGATCAGCACCGTCTTGCCCACACCCGCGCCACCGAACAGGCCGATCTTGCCGCCCTTCACATAGGGGGTCAGCAGGTCGAGCACCTTGATGCCGGTCTCCAGCATCTCGGTCCGTGGCTCCAACGTGTCGAAGGCCGGCGGTTCGCGGTGGATCGGCCAGCGCTCGGTGATCTCCAGAGTGGACTCATCGGCGTTCAGGCACTCGCCGGTGACGTTCCACACCTTGCCTTTGGTGACATCGCCGACCGGCACCGAGATCGGGGCGCCCGTGTCGATCACCTTTGCACCGCGTCGCATGCCGTCGGTGGGCTTCAGTGAGATCGCCCGGACGATGTTGTCGCCCACTTGCAGCGCGACCTCGGCGGTGATGGTGCGGGTGAGCTCTCCCGCCTCGATCTCGATCAGCAGGGCGTGGTAGATGTCAGGCAGCTGGTCGGCGGCGAACTCGATGTCCACCACGGGCCCGATCACTCGGACTACGCGTCCGGTCGCCACGGCTTCGGCGGTCTTGTCAGTCTCGGTCACGGTCATCGCTTGCCTGCCTAGTCGTTCTCGACGGATTCGGCCAACGCACTCGCGCCGCCGACGATCTCGGTGATTTCCTGGGTGATCTCGGCCTGCCGCGCCTGGTTGGCCTGCCGAGTGAGTCGTTCGATCAGTTGCTGCGCATTGTCGGTAGCCGACTTCATCGCCTTCTGCTGGCTGGCCAGCTGAGAGGCGGCGGACTGCAGCAGGTAGAACCAGATCCGGCTGCGGATGTAGAGCGGCAGCAGCGAATCGAGCACGGTGTTCGGGTCGGGTTCGAACTCGTACAGCGGGGCGGCTTCGTCCTCGCCGACCTCGTGGACGCCCTCGACGACCTCCAGCGGCAACACCCGACGCACCCGCGGCACCTGGGAGAGCATCGACTCCATCCGGGTGTAGACCGCCCAGATCTCGTCCACGCCGCCCTCTTCGGTGGGGCGCAGAAAATCCTCCAGCAGCCGGTCGGAGATCTCGACGGCCCGATCATAGGTGGGCGAGTCGGAGAATCCCTCCCACGACGCCTCGATCGGGATCTGGCGGTAGTTCAGGAATCCGATGCCCTTGCGCCCGACCACATAGCGGATGGTCTCTTTGCCCTCCTCGGTGAGCCGCTGGCGAATTTGCGCCACCGTCTTGATCACGTTCGAGGAGTACGCGCCATTCATCCCCCGGTCAGAGGTGATGAACAGCACGGCCACTCGCTTCGGGTGCTCCACCGAGCGGGTCAGCGGGTGGTCCTGGTGTGAGTAGTTGGCTACCGCCGACACCGCCCGGTTCAGCTCGCGGGTGTACGGCAGCGCCCGCGCGGCGGCCTGCTGCGCCTTGATGATCCGCGAGGAGGCGATGAGTTCCATCGCTCGGGTGATCTTCTTGGTCGCAGTCACCGACTTGCGGCGCTGTCGTAGCTCGCGAAGGCTGGTCGCCATGGATCAGCTCCGCTTCTTCTTCACCACGATCTGCTCGTGGCTGAGATCGGCATCCTCGATCGCTTCGGCGGCCGGATCGCCCTCGGCCAACGAGCTGCCTGTGGTGCTGACCCACTGGGTGCGGAACGCCGCCAGCGCGTCTTCAGCGGCCTGCTTGGTGTCGTCACCGAACTGGCCGGTCTCGGCGATCACGTCCAGCACCTTGGTGTTGTGCTTGAGGTAGGCCAGGTACTCCTGCTCGAAGGTGAGCACGTCGGCCACCGGGACCTCGTCGAACTTGCCGGTGGTGCCCGCCCAAACGCTGATCACCTGGTCGGCAACCGGGTAGGGGCTGTACTGCGGCTGGCGGAGCAGCTCGACCAGGCGGGCGCCACGATCCAGCTGGCGCCGGGAGGCTGCGTCGAGGTCGGAGGCGAACATCGCGAAGGCCTCCATGTCGCGGAACTGGGCCAGCCCAATCTTCAGGGTGCCCGCCACCGACTTCATCGCCTTCACCTGAGCGGCACCGCCGACCCGGGAGACGGAGATGCCCACGTCGATAGCCGGACGCTGGTTGGCGTTGAACAGGTCGGACTGCAGGAAGATCTGGCCGTCGGTGATCGAGATCACGTTGGTCGGAATATAGGCCGACACGTCGTTGGCCTTGGTCTCGATGATCGGCAAGCCGGTCATCGATCCGCCACCGAGCTCGTCGGAGAGCTTCGCGCAGCGCTCCAGCAGGCGGCTGTGCAGATAGAACACGTCGCCGGGGTAGGCCTCACGGCCCGGCGGACGGCGCAACAGCAGGGACATCGAGCGATACGCCTCGGCCTGCTTGGTGAGGTCGTCGAACACGATCAGAACATGCTTGCCGGCATACATCCAGTGCTGGCCGATCGCCGAACCGGTGTACGGCGCGATGTACTTGAATCCAGCCGGATCAGAGGCGGGCGCGTGCACGATGGTGGTGTACTCCATGGCGCCGGCATCTTCCAGAACGGTGTGCAGCGCCGCGATGGTCGAACCCTTCTGGCCGATCGCGACATAGATGCAGCGGACCTGCTTCTGCGGATCGCCGCTAGCCCAGTTGGCCTTCTGATTGATGATCGTGTCGATGGCGATCGCGGTCTTGCCGGTCTTTCGGTCGCCGATGATCAGCTGCCGCTGGCCGCGGCCGATCGGGGTCATCGAGTCGATCGCCTTGATGCCGGTCTGCAGCGGCTCATTGACGCTCTGCCGTTCCATCACACCGGCCGCCTGGAGTTCCAGCGCGCGATGCTCGGTGACATCCTTGAGGTCACCGAGTCCGTCGATCGGGTTACCCATCGCGTCCACCACGCGACCGAGATAGCCGTCGCCGACCGGCACGCTCAGCACCTCTCCGGTGCGCTTGACGATCGAGCCTTCGTCGATGCCCTCGGACTCCCCCAGCACCACGACGCCGATCTCGCGGACGTCCAGGTTCAGCGCGATGCCGAGGGTGCCGTTGGAGAACTGCAGCAGCTCGTTGGCCATCGCCGACGGCAGTCCCTCGACCCGGGCGATGCCATCGCCGGAGGTCACCACGGTGCCAACCTCGTCGGTGGCTGCCACATCCGGGTGGAACTCCGACACGAACTTGTCCAGCGCGTCCCGAATCTCCTCGGGGCTGATGGTCAGTTCCGCCATTTGGTTACCTTCTGCTTTCGGTCTCTACTTGGTCAGATGTTGTTCGGCGGCCGCGAGTCGGCTGGCCAGGGTGCCTTCGATCACCTGGTCACCGACCTGCACGCGGGCCCCGCCGATCACGTTCGGGTCGATCAGTACCTGCAAGTTCACCTGCCGTCCGAGCTGGCGAACCAGTACCGCCGCCAACCGGGCCTGCTGCTCGTCGGTGAGCGGACGAGCCACCGTCACTGTGGCGATTGCGCGCCGGCGAGCCTGAGCGGCCAGCTGGAGCGCATCCTCGATCCCCTGCTCAAAGGACCCCTCGTCAGCCTGCACGGCCTGTTCGGCCAGTTCGAGCGTGATCGGGTCTGCCTTGTCTGCGATCAGTTCGGCCACCAGGCGCCGGCGAGCCGAGACCCGCACGCTGTGATCGTCGAGGGCTTTGCGCAGTTCGGGGCTGCCCGCCGCGGTCCGACCCAGTCGGAAGAGTTCCTCTTCAACCTGGTCCAGCCGCCCGGACTGCTGAGCGACGGCCACCAGTGCGCGCAGCGCCTGACGGCGCAATGCGTGCACCAAGCGCCCGCCGCTGCCCCATTTCAGGGTTGCCGCCTGCCCGACGACTACCACGGCGCCGTGACCGACCTTGCCACCGAGCACAGACTCAGCCAACTCACGTCGGCGCTGATCGGAGGTCGTCGGGTCCGAGAGCGCATTGCGTAATCTGGGCTGGCCGGACAGGAGCTCGGCGACCTCCAGCAACTCCTCGGCCAGGGCCATCGTCAGCTCGGCCGCGTCGAGGCAGCGATCCAACTCCGACTGCCTGGCAAGGGTGGCTGTGCTCATGCACTCACCTCAGGCTGGGCCTCGAGTTCGGCAATGAAGCGGTCGACGGTGCGCTGGGCACGCTCGTCCGACTCCAGAGACTCTCCGACGATCCGACCGGCAAGCTCGGTGGCCAAGCCCCCGATCTCGGCGCGCAGCTGGTGCATCGCAGCGATGCGCTCGGCCTCGATCGCGGCCTTCGCGCTGGCCAGCATCCGTTCGGAGTCGGCCTGAGCCTGGTGCCGGATCTCGACGGCGATGGCCGCGGCCTGCGCCTTGGCCTCCTCACGGATCTGGCCGGCCTCAGCGCGCGCTCCGGAGAGCTGCTCGGTGTAGCTGGCCAACGCCTCCGCCGCCTGCTTCTGCGCAGCCTCAGCCTTCTCGATTCCGCCGGTGATCTCCGCGGTCCGCTCGGCGTAGGTGGCCTCGAAGATCGGGACCACCTTCTTCGCCGCGACGAACCAGATGAGGGCGAACAGGACGATTCCCAGGAGCAGCTCCGGCAATGCCGGCAGCAGTACGCCGATTCCTCCCTCGGAACCGGTCTCCAGCGGGGTCAGCAGCGGCAGCATGCCGACCGGCCTCACTGAATGACGAAGGCGAGGGCGATACCGATGATCGCCAGCGCCTCGACCACTGCGAAGCCGATCCAGGCGGTGCTCAGCATCGCGCCACGGGCCTCAGGCTGGCGGGCGGTGCCATTGATCACCGAGGAGAAGATCCAGGCCACACCCAGGCCCGGGCCGAGCGTAGCCAGGCCGTAGCCGATCATGTTCAGCGAACCGTTGAGGACGGGAGCCAGAGGCAGCATTTGCGCTTTCCTTTCGGTGGTTTACAAGCGTGGTCAGTGTTCCTCTGCGACTGCAGAGGAGACGTATTGGGCGGTCAGGACAGTGAAGATGTAGGCCTGCAAGAAGCCTACGAAAAGCTCCAGGGCGAAGATGGCGAAGCTGAAGATCAAGGACATGCCGCCGGCCGCAATCAGGCCGAGTTGGCCCGACTCGAGCAGCACGGTGCCGCCAAGGACGAACACCAGGATCACGAGGTGCCCGGCGAACAGGTTGGCGAACAGACGAAGGGCCAGCGTGACCGGGCGCACGATGAAGTTGGACAGGAACTCCAGTGGAATGATCAGCGGCCACAGGGGCACCGGGACACCCTCGGGCAGCGTCGCCTTACGCAGGTAGGTGAACAGTCCGTACTTGTAGATGCCCGCACCGTTGTAGAGGATCCACGAGCACAGGGCCAGACCCCACACGTAGCCGATCTTGGAGAAGGTCGGGAACATGAACAAGAAGAACTCGCCGAACAGATTGTTCACCAGAATGAAGCTGAACAGGGCGAGCAGGTATGGCAGGAACTTGCGATAGTCGTGGCCCAGAATGTCACGGGCAATGCTGTTGCGGACCAGGTTGTAGGCCAGCTCGCCGAGGAACTGGCGCTTGCCGGGGACGACCTTCTGACCACGTGCCATCCACAGCCAGAAACCGATCACCAGTACGGTGGCGATCACCGCTTGGACGAGGTGGTTGTTCACCCAATACCACGACGGCCCCAGTTCGGGGAACAAGGGCTTGGAGTCGAAGCTTTGGACCCCGGGCGGAAAGCCCTCAAGTGGGATCAGCAGTCCGATCATTGCGGACACCGAACCTCCTGCCTGCTCGATCAAACCGAACGTCCATACCGCACAATGACCAGGTAGATCCCGGCTACCGCGCCGAGAACCAGACCCACTGGTAGCAACCAGGACGTGTGCAGCACGCTATCGAGCAGCCAACCGAGCCCGCCGTAACAGATCAGACCCGAGATCATGATGCTGATAGCCCGGATCCCGGCATCCATGCCGCTGCGCTCATCCATGGTTTATCTGACTTTAGCAGTCGGCAGGGGACGCTTTTACCACCGGCACAGCCCTCCGTCACTGAGGGTCAGCAGGTGGATCGAAGCTCGGAATTCGTAGCCTGGTGAAGACGAAGATCTCGCACCCGAGCCAGCCGATCACCACTGCGATCACCGTCACCGCCACGGCGATCGGATCCAGCCCGATCAAGCGACCGTTCCACACCTGGGCCCAGGCCAGCAGCCCGGCCAGTCCGGCAACCCGCAGCACATAGGACGTCATCGACGCCGCGAACACCACCTTCGGTTCAGCCTCGGCGACCAGCACCTGGATACCCTGCCCGATGGTGAAGAAAACCACGGTGACTAGGCCTGATAGCAACGCCCATAGTGCGCCGTAGCTGCCATGCAGCGCGCCGAAGACGACCAGGCAGACCGCCAGCGCCACATGTCCGCCGACCAGCCCGGCATTCAGCAGCCGCAGTGCCCTTGCCTGCAGCACACTGCGACGGCGGGCCGGCTGATCAGAGGCGGACATCACTGTTGCGCCGCCCGCGCCGGCCCCAGGTGAGGAAGGCGGCCAGTCCGAACCCGGCCAAGACCCCCAGATAAGTCAGCGGCAAAGGATACAAGCCAATAAGTACAACTCCGTAGGAGACCACCGCCGACCACAGCCACAGCAGAGCCACAGCTCCCCGATGGCTATGGCCGAGCTTGAGCATCCGGTGGTGCAGGTGCTGCTTGTCGGCCTGATACCACAGCTTCCCGGCCAGGGTGCGCCGCACATAGGCCATCACCAGATCCAGGAACGGCAGCGCCATCACCGCCAACGGCAATAGCAGCGGCAGGTAGGCAGCCGCTGTGTTCGCCCCGAAGTCGTTGAGCCGGGACGGGTCGAGCTGGCCGGTCAGGCTGATCATCGAGGTGACCAGCAAGAAGCCCAGCAGCATCGAGCCGGAGTCTCCCATGAACATCCGCGCCCGGTGCAGGTTGTATGGCAGGAAGCCCAGACAGATTCCGACCGTGGCTACTGTCACCAGGCTGGCGGTGGTGGCCCGGACCAGCTCCTGATCCCAGGCCAGCAGGTAGGCGTAGGCGAAGAAGGCCCCCGACCCGATCGCCACCACACCGGCGGCCAGGCCGTCCAGCCCGTCGATCAGGTTGATGGCGTTCACGGCGACGAAGATCAGCACCAAGGTGACCACGATCGAACTGCCGTCATCGAGGGAGATGATCGCGTCCGGCAGTGGGATCCAGAAGACCTTGACGCCATTGACCACTGCGATCCCGGCCGCGAGCAACTGGCCGGCGATCTTGGCCAAAGCGTTCAACTCGAACAGGTCGTCCAGGACGCCCACAGCGCAGATCACTCCCCCGGCCAGCAACACCACACCGGCATCATGAGTGACCGCGGGAAAGCCGCCCAACCAGGGCAGCTTGGTGGCCACCAGGAAGGCGGCGGCCAGGCCGCACCACATCGACATGCCGCCGAAGTACGGCACCGGGCGGGTGTGGACGTCGCGGTCGCGAACCTTGGCCACCGCGTTGAACCGGAACGCCAGCCGCCGGGCCAGCCCGCTGAGCAGGTAGGTCACGGCAGCCGCGACCAGTGCGACCAGGAGGTATACGCGCATCCTCAGCCCTCGACCAGGCCAGGCAGGTGGACGGCCAGTTCGGCAGCGGTGATCCGCCCGGCCCGCAGGACTCGCGGCTCGCCGGTCAGGTCGACGATCGTGGACGGCACCGGCCCACTGGCCGGGCCGCCGTCGAGGTAGACGGCCACCGACTCGCGCAGCTGCTCGACGGCCTCAGCGATGCTGGCGGCCGCCGAGTGACCGGTGGTGTTGGCGCTGCTGACCGCCAACGGTCCGGTGGCCCGCAGCAGTTCGCGGGTGAAGTCATGGTCGGGCACCCGGACCGCGATCGTGTTCCCCAGATCGCCGAGGTTGAGGCCCAACTCGGGCTGCAGCGGCAGGATCAGGGTGAGTGGACCGGGCCAGAACGCCTCCGCCACCGCGAGCGTCTCATCGGACAGTTCGTCGGTCAGCGACCGCAGCACGGCCGCATCGGCGATCAGCACCGGCGGTGGCATGTCCCGTCCGCGCCCCTTCGCCCCGAGCAGGCCCGCGACCGCGTCGGCGGAAAAGGCGTCGGCGCCGATCCCGTAGACGGTGTCGGTCGGCAGCACAATGCACTCGCCCTCGCGTACCGCGTCAGCGGCGGCAGTGATCGCAGCTTCTGGATCGGCGCGGATGTCGAGGATCTCGGACATGTGTCTCATCCTGCCAGGTTGCCGGCCCGGATGGCCGTGACGAAACGGGGACGGTCATTGAGGTCGCGATGATCGGCCACCCTGATGAAGCTGCCGGCCCCCACGAACACATCAACCACGGCCTCGGACTGCACTTCGGCATGCTCGGCGCAGACCCGCCCGCCTGGCCGGAGCAATCGAGCGGCCACCGCAGCGACCACCCGCATCGCGTCCAGGCCGTCCTCGCCGGAGAACAGGGCAATCTGCGGCTCATGTGCGCGCACCTCGGCCGCGACGTGCTCCCACATCTGGAGGGGAATGTAGGGCGGGTTGGCGATCACCAGGTCGACCTGGCCATCGAGCTCGGCGAAGGCATCGGCCATGTCGCCGAGGCGGACGTCCACCTCGCTACCGGCCAGGTTCCGCACGGCGGCCTGGTAGGCCGACTCGGACAACTCGACGGCGAACTGCCGACAGCCCGGACGCTCGGCCGCAATCGAGGCCGAAATGGCACCGCTGCCCGCACATAGCTCCACGACCGTTGGATTCGACCCCAGCCCGTCCAGTTGCTCCAGCGCCCAGCCGACCATGACTTCGGTCTCGGGACGGGGAATGAACACGCCCGGCTCAACCTGTACCGAGATCGTCCGGAACCAGGCGACACCGGTCAGGTACTGCAGCGGTTCGCCGGCGGCTCGACGAGCCACCAGCGCGGTGAAGGCGTCTTCGACCGCAGGCTCGACCGTCGAGAGCAGCGCCAGCCGGGACGGCTCCAGCCCCGCCGCGTGGGCCAGCAGTGTCCGCGCCTCAGCCGCTGAACCCAGCACACCGGACGCTGTGGCCAGCAACGGCCCGATCCCGGTCATCCGGCGGTAGTGCCGAGCCGCTCGGCCAACTCGGCCGCCTGCAGCGCCTCGACCAGCGGGCCAAGGTCGCCGGCCAGCACCTGATCCAGGTTGTGTGCCTTGTAGCCGATTCGGTGATCGGCAATCCGGTTCTCGGGGAAGTTGTAGGTGCGGATCCGCTCGGAGCGATCCACCGTGCGGACCTGAGAGCGCCGTGCCGCCGAAGCTGACGCCGCTGCCTCCTCCTCGGCACGGGCCAGCAGTCGGGCCCTCAGCATCCGCATCGCGGTCTCCTTGTTCTGCAGCTGCGAGCGCTCGTTCTGGCAGGAGACCACGATCCCGGTGGGCAGGTGGGTGATCCGGACCGCCGAGTCGGTGGTGTTGACGCCCTGCCCACCCGGCCCGGACGAGCGGTAGACGTCCACTCGCAGGTCGTCGTCGTTGATCTCGACCTCGGTGGCCTCCACTTCCGGCATCACCAGTACACCGGCCGCCGAGGTGTGGATACGTCCCTGCGATTCGGTGACCGGCACCCGCTGGACGCGATGGACGCCGCCTTCGAACTTCAGTACGCCGTAGGGTGCGTTGTCCGGACCCGGGTGGCCGGATGCCTTGACCGCAGCCGTGATCGACTTGTAGCCGCCCAGATCGGTTTCCTGGGAGTCGAGGATCTCCAGCCGCCAGCCCTTGGTCTCGGCGAACTTGGCATACATCTTGAGCAGATCGCCGGCGAACAGGGCGGACTCCTCGCCGCCCTCACCGGACTTGATCTCGATCAGGCAATCGGCTGAGTCATTGGGGTCACGCGGGGCGAGAAGGCGAGCCAGCCGCTCCTCAAGCTGCCCGAGTTCTGCGCTGATCTGCCCAGCCTCAGCGGCAAAGGTGGCATCTTCGGTGGCCAACTCCCGCGCGGCGACCAGGTCGGCGCTGAGCTCCTCGTGCGCGGTCAGCGCCTTCACGATCGGAGTCAGCTCCGCATAGCGGCGTCCGATCTTGCGGGCCAACGCGACGTCGGCGTGGACGCCAGGGTCGGCCAGCTGCTGCTCCAGCGCAGCAAACTCCTCGCGGAGCCCCGCGGCAGCTTCGAACATCCGTCCTCCTTGATCGACCCTGACAACGACAAACGCCGGGCACCAGGACGTACCTGGCACCCGGCGTCGACGAAGCTACTTCTTCTTGGCGTAGCGCTTCTCGAAGCGCGCGACCCGACCACCGGTATCAAGGATCTTCTGCTTGCCCGTGTAGAACGGGTGACAGGCCGCACACACCTCGGCGTGGATGACGCCGTTCTTGGAGGTGCTCCGGGTGGTGAAGGTGTTGCCACAGGTACACGTCACCTGGGTCTCGACGTACTCGGGATGGATTCCCTGCTTCATGGTTTCTCCTGGTTTCGAGGGCACCGGGTCGCCATTTCGATGCGGAGCTGGATCTGCTCCTTGGCGTGAACCGGAACCAAGGGACTATTGTGCCCGATCAGCCCCGCCGAACCAAACCGTCCGACCCTCCGGCGCCGCGCTACCCGTCCGAGGGCGACGCTACCGATCACTCCACCGTGCTACCGGTACAACGGTAGCGCCGCAGCGAACCGGTAGCACGGGCCCCGAACCGGTAGCACGGGGCCCGAACCGGTAGCGCGCAGGCGATCGCGGCTGGCGTGTACCCGGCCCGACCAGGCACAGTGGGATTCATGACCCAGTCCTCACACCATCAGCTGCCCGACGGCCTCTGCGAGCTCGCGCTCGGCGCGGATCGGCTGCGCGACGCTCTGGAGCTGGACGCGTGGGCCTTCGCCAATCCGCAGAACGTGGACGATCTCCTCACCTTGCCCAACCCACTGCCTCCCGATCGCAGCTGGGGGCTCTCCCCCGACGGTCGCCAGCTGGCGGCCATGCACGCGTCCTATCCGTTCACTGACACCCCGGTGCCGGGCGGACGGCTGGACGTGTCCGGGTTGACCTGGGTCGGGGTGCATCCGCAGTGGCGCCGCCGCGGCCTGCTGCGGTCGATGATCGCTAGCCATTTCACGAACTCCCTGGCCCGCAAGGAGCCGGTTTCGCTACTGTTCGCCGCCGAGCCGGGCATCTATGGCCGCTTCGGCTATGGGCTGGCCGCGCGGTCGACCACGCTGACAATCCCCCGTCGCGCCGCCCTTCGCCCGGTTGCCACCGACGGGCTGAGCGTCCGGCTGGAGACCGTGGACGCCGATCATCACGCAGACCTGGTCGCCGGCTTGCATGCGTCCATCGATCGCCCCGGCTGGGTCACTCGTCACTCCGATGCGGCGCGCCGAACCAGAGTGATCAACTCCCCGCTGTTCGCCGAGGGCCGGGAGACCCAGCGCATTCTGATCGCCGAGCGCGCCGGTGCGCCGGTCGGCTACGCGATGTTCCGCCGCAAGGCGCACTGGACCGACTCCGGCAGTCCCGCCTACGAGGTCCAGGTGGTGGAGTCGGTCACCCCGGACGCGGCCATCGCCCACCTGATCTGGTCCCGGCTGCTCGACCTCGACCTGACCACCACGGTGGTCACCGGAATGCTGGCCCTGGACGATCCGCTGCTCAGCCTGCTGGTCGATATCCGGGCGGCCAACCCGACCTGGTCGGATCAGCTGTGGCTGCGATTGCTCGACGTCCCCACAGCCCTGGCGGGTCGCCGGTATCAGGCTCCGCTGGACGTGGTGATCGAGCTCACCGATGCCGAGCTGCCCACCAATGCCGGACGCTGGCAGCTGCAGGCTGCGCCGTTCGCACCGGCCCGGGTGCAGCGCACCGACCGGGAACCGGAGTTACGCCTGGACGTCCGCGAACTCGGCGCGGCCTACCTCGGCGGAACCAGTTTGGGTGAACTGGCCGGTGCCGGCCTGGTCGAGGACCTCACCGGCACCAAGCTGCTGGCCACCAGCGCGGCCTTCGGCTGGCCGATCGCGCCGGTGGCGAGCTGGGTCTTCTAGTCGGAGAACGCCTGACGGTACCGCTCCGCCAGGCCGGGGCGTGGCCGGTGCCCGAACACCCACAGCCGACAAGCGTGCCTTCGGCCGAGGCGGACAGCTAGCTGCCGGCGACCGAGACAGTGCCGCCCAGCAGCGACTCACCTACGCCGTCCACCACTCGCCGGACGTACTCGGCCTGCGCCGGCAACGGCGTGCGACTGTCGCACCCGCACCACGCTCGCCCGACCGCTTACTCCGGGTTCGGCGTGGTCCGGGAGATCACCTGCAGGAACTCGCGGTTGCTCTGGGTCTTGCGCATCCGGTTCAGCAGCATCTCCAGGCCGGCCTGCGGATCCTGAGCGCTGAGCACGCGGCGCAGCTTCCAGATGATCCCCAGCTCGTCGCGGCCGAGCAGCAGCTCTTCGCGACGAGTACCAGAGGCCACCGGGTCGATGGCCGGGAAGATCCGCTTGTCGGCGAGCTCACGGCGCAGCCGCAGCTCCATATTGCCGGTGCCCTTGAACTCCTCGAAGATCACCTCGTCCATCTTGGAGCCGGTCTCGATCAGCGCGGTGGCCAGGATGGTCAGCGAGCCGCCGTCCTCGATATTGCGGGCCGCGCCGAAGAACTTCTTCGGCGGGTAGAGGGCTGCCGAGTCGACACCGCCGGACAGGATTCGGCCGGACGCGGGCGCCGCCAGGTTGTAGGCGCGGCTCAGCCGCGTGATGCCGTCCAGCAGGATGACGACGTCGCGGCCCATCTCGACCAGGCGCTTGGCCCGCTCGATGGCCAGCTCGGCGATGGTGGTGTGGTCATCGGCCGGCCGGTCGAAGGTGGAGGCGATGACCTCCCCTGAGGTCGTCCGCGCGAAGTCGGTGACCTCCTCCGGGCGTTCGTCCACGAGCACCACCATCAGGTGCACCTCGGGGTTGTTGGCCGTGATCGCGTTCGCGATGGCCTGCATGGCCAGCGTCTTACCCGCCTTTGGCGGGGAGACGATCAGGCCGCGCTGGCCCTTGCCGATCGGCGAGACCATGTCGATGATTCGGCCGGTCATGTTCAGCGGCGTGGTCTCCAGCCGCAGCCGTTCGGACGGGTAGAGCGGGGTCAGCTTGTTGAACTCGACCCGGTCCTTGGCCTTCTCCGGGGCATCGGCGTTGATCGCATCGATCCGGACCAGCGGGTTGAACTTCTCGCGGCGCTCGCCCTCCTTGGGCGCCTTGATCGCTCCGGCGACGATGTCGCCCTTGCGCAGGCCCCACTTCCTCACCATGGACAGCGACACATAGGCGTCGTTCGGTCCGGGCAGGTAGCCGGTGGTGCGGACGAAGGCGTAGTTGTCCAGGACGTCGAGGATGCCGGAGATCTCGAGCAGGACATCGTCCTCATTGACGACTGGGTCGGCCTCCATGCGCTCCAGTCCGGGGATCCCGCCACCGCCACCGGGACGGCGTCGGTTCTGCTGCTGACGGTCACGGTTACGACGACGACGGCTGCGCCGGCCACCGCCGCCCAGGTCGTCGCCGTCGTTGCTGGGCAGCTGTTGCTGCTGTTGCTGCTGGCGCTGCGGCTCGGAGTTCCGCACCTCATCATCGCCACCGTCACGTCGGCGCCGGTTTCGGCCGCTGCCGCTCTCGCCGCCGGACTTGAGCGCCTCCAGCCGGGAGGCGACGTCGTCGACCTCGGTCGAGTTCGCATTGCGCTCCGGTGCGCTCGCCTGCTCGGCCCGGGGAGCCTCATTGCGGGGAGCTTCATTGCGGACGGCCTCGGACCGGGGAGCCTCGCTGCGGGCCGGCTCAGCGGTCGACTCGGCCGCGGGAGCCTGCTGCCGACGGGAAGCCGACCGCGAACGCGTGGTCTTGGGCTCGTCCGACGTTGGGCGAGAGTCCGCCTGCGCGCTCTTGATGGCTGCAACCAGGTCGCCCTTGCGCATAGCGTTGGCGCCCTTGACTCCCAGGGAGGAGCCGAGTTGCTTGAGTTCGGGCAGCAGCATGCTGTCCAGCCCCGAACGCTTGCGAGGCTTGCTGGTCGTGGCGTCGACGGTGTCGGTCACGGAAGTCCTTTCGGATCGGCCGGGCTCCGTTGCACTCGAACGGGCTCGACCTGGCTCATAGCTGAGCTACGGGGATTGACTGCCAGATCTGAAATGCCAGTGATTCGATCTCGCTGCTGGGATCTCTCGACGTAACGCGTATCTCGACTGCGTTCGCCCTGCCCGATCTGGGGGCGGCGCCGATCGGCGCGAACAAAACTGTAGCACCGACTGCCCAGCACGGCAGCAAACCCAGCGGAGCTCAGCTCAGCGCGCTGAGAAAGGCCTGATGAAGTTCGGCGTAATCCGTGGTGACCGGGAACTGCGGGAACTCGTCCACAACATTGGCCGGAGGCCGGAACAGGATGCCGGCGTCAGCCTCGGCAAGCATGGCAGTGTCGTTGTAAGAGTCACCGCTGGCCACCACCTGATAGTTCAGCTCGTGGAAGGCCCGCACCGCTGCGCGCTTGGAGTCGGGCTGCCGCAGCTGGTAGCCCACCAGGCGGTCATCGCTGATCAGGAGCCGATGACACAACAGCGTCGGGTAACCGAGCTGAGCCATCAGCGGCATCGCGAACTCGTAGAACGTGTCTGACAAAATCACCACCTGGAAGTCCTGCCGAAGGTGGTTGAGGAACTCCCCAGCTCCAGGCAGCGGCCCCATCTCGGCGATCACCTGCTGGATCACCGACAGACCGATGCCATGCTCTTCGAGGGTCGTGATCCGATGCTGCATCAGCACGTCGTAGTCGGACACGTCGCGCGTTGTCAGCCGGAGTTCCTCGATGCCGGTGGCTTCGGCGACCCGGATCCAGATCTCGGGGACGAGGACCCCTTCGAGGTCCAGGCAGGCCAGGTTCATCAGGCGCCCTCCACCCGCATCAGCGAGATACCGGCGTGGACGTCCGTCATGCGGTCGAGCTCGGCGATGGCCTCCACCACCTGGTGGTGCTTGGCCAGGTGAGTGGTGACGCCGAGCCGGGCTTCGGCTCCTTGGCTCTCCTGCCGGACGGCCTGCAGCGAGACGCCGTGCTGAGCGAAGCAGGTGGCCACCGCGGCGAGCACTCCAGGCTCGTCGTGGACGGTCATCGAGACGTAGTAGCGCGAACTGATCTGACCCGCCGGGGTGATCCCGCGCTCGGAGTAGTGCGACTCCCCCGGACCGAGGCCGCCGCGCACCCGATTGCGCGCGGCAGTGACCAGGTCACCGAGCACGGCCGACGCCGTCGGAGAACCGCCCGCGCCGGGGCCCATGAACATCAGCCGCCCGGCGTTGCGGGACTCGATGAAGATCGCGTTGTAGGCGCCGGGGATCGAGGCCAGCGGATGCGCCTTGGCCACCATCGTCGGATGCACTCCCAAGGCGATGGAGCCGTCGTCGCTGAGTGAGCAGCGCGCCAGCAACTTGATCACACAGCCGCGCTCCTCCGCAGCGGCGATGTCGGCCGCGGTGACCGAGGTGATCCCTTCTCGGTCGACGTCGGACAGCTTCACCCGGGTGTGGAAGGCCAGGCTGGCCAGAATCGCCGCCTTCGACGCCGCATCGAAACCTTCGACATCAGCTGTCGGGTCGGCCTCGGCGAAGCCGAGTTGCTGAGCCTGGACCAGAGCGGTGGTGAAATCGGTGCCTTCGCTGTGCATCTGGTCGAGGATGAAGTTGGTGGTGCCGTTGACAATGCCGACCACGGCCGTCACTTCGTCACCGACCAGCGACTCCCGCAGCGGGCGGACGATCGGGATGGCTCCGGCGACGGCGGCCTCGTAGTAGAGGTCGACCCCGGCTCCCTCGGCCGCGCTGTAGATGGTGGCACCATCCTCGGCCAGCAACGCCTTATTGGCGGTGATCACCGAAGAGCCGGCCGAGATGGCAGCCAAGATCAGGCTGCGTGCCGGCTCGATACCCCCGAGAAGCTCGATGACGAGATCCACATCGGGCCGCGATGCCAGCGCGAACGCATCATCGGTGAGCAGCTCCCGGTCGATACCCGGACGCTCGATCTCCAGTCGGCGAACCGCGATCCCGACCAGCTCGAGCGGACGCCCGATCCGGGCCCGCAGATCCTCAGCCTGCTCGAGCAACTGTCGGGCCACTTGCGAACCGACAACGCCACAACCCAGCAACGCCACCTTCAATGGCGCCGACTCCGACCTTGTCATGACTCGCTCTTCTCCAGCCCGGCATCCAGCGCGAGCAGATCGTCTAGCGTCTCGCGACGCAGGATCGTGGTGATCCGTCCGTTGTTCACCGCGACCACCGGCGGCCTCGGCGTGTGGTTGTAGTTGCTGGCCATCGCCCGGCTGTAGGCGCCGGACGCCGGCACGGCCAGCAAGTCCCCGACCCCGGTGTCACCGGGCAGGAACTCGTTGCGGACCAGGATGTCACCGCCCTCGCAGTGCACGCCGACGACCCGGGAGATCACCGGCTCGGCCGTCGAGGTGCGGTTGGCCAGAGCCGCGGAATACTCCGCGGCATACAGCGCGGGGCGGATGTTGTCACTCATCCCGCCGTCCACCGACAGGTAGCGCCGGCTGAACCCCGAGCCGAGCTCGACGGGCTTGACAGTGCCAACCCGGTACAGCGCCGTCCCGGCCGGGCCGATCAGGGCGCGGCCGGGTTCGATCGACAGCCGCGGGATGTTCAGCCCATAGCCCGCACACTCATGCCGGACGATCTCGCGCAGCCCGGCAGCCAGGTCGGCCGCCGATGACGGTGTGTCCTCCTTGGTGTAGGCGATGCCGAAGCCACCGCCCAGATCCAACTCAGGAAGCTCGGAGCCGGTGGCTTCGCGGAACTGGGCAAAGAGCTTCAGCGTCCGCCGCGCGGCCACCTCGAATCCGTTGGTGTCGAAGATCTGGCTGCCGATGTGGGAGTGCACACCGATCAACTCCAGGTGCGGGCTGTTCTGGCAGCGGAACAGCGCCACCAGTGCCTGTCCGCCGCCGATCGAGAAGCCGAACTTCTGATCCTCGTGAGCGGTGGCGATGTACTCGTGCGTGTGCGCCTCGACGCCGGTGGTCACCCGGACCATCACCTTGGCGGTGACACCGAGCTCGGCACACAGCCGCTCCAGCCGAGTGATCTCGTCGGAAGAGTCGACGACGATCCGACCCACTCCGCTTGTCAGCGAGACCCGCAGCTCGGCCTCAGACTTGTTGTTGCCGTGATGGGCGATCCGGGCCGGATCGACGCCACCACGCAACGCGACGGTCAGCTCACCCAACGAGGCGACGTCGACACTGAGGCCTTCCTCGGCCAGCCAGCGAGCCACCATCGTCGAGATGAAGGCTTTGCTCGCGTAGTACAGCGTCCAGCCTTCGAAGGCCTCCCGCCAGGTGCGGGCGCGCTGGCGGAAGTCGTCCTCGTCGATCACGTAGGCCGGGGTCCCGACCTGCTCGGCCAGCTCGGTCAGCTTGACTCCGCCGATCGAGATGACCCCGTCCGTCTCGCGCGTGGTGTTGCTGCTCCACAGCTTGGTAGTCAGCTCGTTGACGTCGTCAGGCCGCGTCAGCCACACCGGTGCCGGTGAGGCGACGTCGGCGTGGATCGCGCCGGCAACGTGCATATGGGTCATGGCCGCAACTGTGCCAGATCGAGGGCCCCGGCACCGGCGGCGCGGCCGGTTCTGGACGACCGGCGACACGCCAGGCGTACGCGCCCGCAGACAAGCCATGCCCATCGGCGATGCGGCTTCTCGGGCCACGGTTTGCTAGAGTCCTCTTCGGCCCATGTGGGCCGGGCCCCCGTAGCTCAGGGGATAGAGCACCGCCCTCCGGAGGCGGGAGCGCGCGTTCGAATCGCGCCGGGGGCGCCCAGAGGTGCTGGCCCAGGCCAAAAATGCTTAGCTCTTTCCTATTCCAATTACCCCCTGTGGCACCCGCGTCAGTGGGCTTGTGGTGAGTACCATCGAGCGGAAGTGCATCGATGCCGCCATAGGAGATAGCGAAAGTGACTCAAGCGCCGCGAAAGACCGCGCCGTCCGCCACGGGCGACGGATTCGGGGCCAACGATTGGTTGATCGAGGAACTGCGTGAGCAGTACCGGGCTGATCCCACATCGGTAGATCCGACCTGGGCCGCTTTCTTCGCCGCCGAGAAGCAGGACCCAGCCGCAGTCCCGGCCTCTGCTGCACCAGTCACGGCCGTCTCCACTCCGGCCGCGGCCCCTCAGACGGCATCAGTAGCCGCCAGCCGCCAGCCGACAGCCGAGCCGACACCGGAGTCGCCCGGGCACACCAGCCCCGAGGGCCCCGGCTCGGGTCGCGGCGTTTCGGCTGATCGTCCGCGCAGCCCGCAGCCGGTCACCAGGGCCGCCACCGAGCCGGTCAAGACACCGCTGCGTGGTGCTTCGGCCCGCACTGCGGCGAATATGGACGTCTCGCTGCGCATGCCGACCGCGACCAGCGTCCGCGAGGTGCCGATGAAGCTGGTCATCGACCAGCGCGAGATGATCAACACCCATCTGGCTCGCAGCACTGGCGGCAAGGTCTCCTTCACTCACCTGATCGGCTGGGCGATGATCCAGGCGCTGAAGGCGATCCCGGAGATGAACAACTCCTATGAGCTGATCAACGGCAAGCCGAACCTGGTCACTCCCCCGACCATCAACCTCGGGCTGGCGATCGACACTCGGCGTCCCGACGGGACCCGGCAGCTACTCGTCCCCAACATCAAGCACTGCGAGGATCTCGATTTCGCCGGCTTCTGGAATGCCTATGAACGGCTCGTCGTTCGGGCCCGGGAGGGTTCGCTGGGGGTGGACGACTTCGCCGGTACCACTGCGTCGCTGACCAATCCCGGTGGCCTGGGCACCAACCATTCGGTGCCGCGGCTGATGACTGGCCAAGGGGTGATCCTCGGCGTCGGGTCGATCGACTACCCGCCGGAGTTCCAGGGGGCCAGCACCGAACGGATCAACCAGTTGGCGATCTCGAAGGTGACCACGCTCACCTCGACCTACGACCACCGGGTGATTCAAGGCGCACAGTCGGGTGAGTTCTTGAAGCGGATCCACGAGCTGCTGATCGGAAAGCACGACTTCTACGACGAGATCTTCGACTCGCTGCGGGTGCCGTACACGCCGATCCGTTGGGCTGCCGACATCAGTGACGAGAAGCTCGGCTCGATCCCGCGCAGTGCTCGGGTCTTCTCGCTGATCGCCGCCTACCGCAGCCTCGGGCATTACATGGCTGATATTGATCCGTTGGAGTACCGGCAGCGATCCCACCCCGAGCTGACGCTGGAGTTTCACGGCCTGACCCTGTGGGACCTGGATCGGGAGTTTCCGGTCGGAGAGTTCGGCGGGCTGAACGGCCAGGTGATCTCGCTGCGCGAGATCCTGGTTCGGCTGCGCGATTCCTACTGCCGCACCGTCGGTGTGGAGTACATGCACATCTCGGACAACACCCAGCGCACCTGGGTCCAGGAGCGTTTCGAGCGGCCCTTCCAGCCGTGGCCGAAGGAAGAGCACCTGCGAATTCTGGATCGGTTGAACGAGGCGGAAGTCTTCGAGACCTTCCTGCAGACCAAGTTCGTCGGCCAGAAGCGGTTCTCCCTGGAGGGCGGTGAGTCGGCCATCGTGTTCCTCGACGAGCTCTGCGAGCAGGCGGCCGACGACAACGTCGAAGAGGTCGTGATCGGCATGCCGCACCGCGGCCGGTTGAACGTGCTGGCCAATATCGTCGGCAAGTCCTATGCCCAGATCTTCCGTGAGTTCCAGGGCAACTACGATCCCCGGCTGCTCACCGGCAGCGGCGATGTGAAGTACCACCTCGGCGCAGAAGGCGAGTTCACCGCAGCCAGCGGACGGGTGATCAAGACCTCGGTGGCCGCCAACCCGTCCCATCTGGAGGCGGTGAATCCGGTGGTCGAGGGCATCGTGCGCGCCAAGATCGACCGGATCGGCAAGCGTCCCGGCTGGCCGGTGATGGCTGTGCTGCTGCACGGTGATGCGTCCTTCGCCGGGCAGGGCGTGGTCTATGAGACCTTGCAGATGAGCCAGCTGCGCGCTTTCAAGACCGGCGGCACGATGCACCTGGTCGTGAACAACCAGGTCGGTTTCACCACCGCGCCCATGGACTCGCGCTCCAGCGTCTACGCCACCGACTTGGCCAAGGGCTTCCAGATCCCGGTCTTCCACGTCAACGGCGACGACCCCGAAGCAGTGGCCCGAGTGGCGCAGGTCGCCTTCGACTACCGGCAGCGGTTCGGGCGCGATGTCGTGGTCGACCTGGTCTGCTACCGCCGTCGCGGCCATAACGAGGGTGACGACCCCAGCTTCACCCAGCCACAGATGTACGACCTGATCGAGCAGAAGCGCAGCGTCCGCAAGCTCTACACCGAGGCACTGATCGGTCGTGGTGACATCACCACCGACGACGCCGACCAGGTGCTGGCCCGGTTCCGCGAGCGCCTCGAGGGCGTGTTCAAGGAGGTCCGCGCAGCGGCCACCTCTCCGGCCGAGGAGCCGAAGACCCCCTACTACCCGGCCAAGTTGGGCAAGGATCACGGAACTGCGATCACTCCGGAGCAGATGGAGGCCGTCGCGGCCGCCCACCTGCGTTTCCCGGACGGCTTCGCCGTTCATCCGAAGGTGCTGCCGCAGCTGGAGCGGCGAGCGGCGGCGATCCGTACCGGCCCGATCGACTGGGCCACCGCAGAGCTGCTGGCGCTGGGCTCACTGATGATGGAGGGGCGCCCGGTTCGAATGGTCGGACAAGACACCCGCCGCGGCACCTTCAGTCAGCGTTTCGCTGCCGTCGTCGACCGGGTGACCGCCGAGTCCTATGTGCCACTGAAGCACCTCAGCGAGGATCAGGGTTCGTTCTATGTGTTCGACTCGCTGCTCAGTGAGTACGCCGGGATGGGTTTCGAATACGGCTATTCAGTGGCGGCACCGGAGGCCATGGTGCTGTGGGAGGCCCAGTTCGGCGACTTCGCCAACGGCGCCCAGACGATCGCTGATGAGTTCATCGCCGCGGGCAACGCGAAGTGGACCCAGAAGTCCGGCGTGGTGCTGTTGCTGCCCCACGGCTACGAGGGCCAAGGGCCGGATCACTCCTCGGCCCGGATCGAACGCTGGCTCACCCTGTGCTCCGAAGGTGCACTAGCGGTCTGCCATCCATCCACCCCGGCCAGCTACTTCCACCTGCTGCGCACCCACGCCTACGTGAACTGGCACCGTCCGGTGGTCATCGCCACCCCGAAGTCGATGCTGCGACACAAAATGGCGGTCTCGCCGGTCGAGGAGTTCACCCACGGCAAGTGGCGTCCCGCCCAAGGCGATCCGACGATCACCGACCCGAGCAAGGTCCGCCGAATCCTGCTGTGCTCCGGCAAGATCCGCTGGGAGTTGATCGCTGCCCGCGAACGGGCCGGCCTGAACGAGCAGGTCGCGATCATGTCCCTGGAGCGGCTCTACCCACTGCCCACCGCCGAACTGGCCGCCGAGTTGGCGAAGTACCCACAGGTGAGCGACATCCGCTGGGTACAAGACGAACCAGAGAACCAGGGTGCCTGGTGGTTCCTGCAAATGCACTTGCCACAGGCCATTGCCGAGGCGATCCCCGGCTACCAGCTGAACCTGCGTGGCGTGACCCGACTGGCGGCGTCCGCCCCCTCTGTCGGGTCGGTCAAGGCACACCAGGCGCAGGAGGCCGAACTCTTGGACAAGGCGCTGGGCGACTAGTGTCAAGTACCCGCCTGACCTTGTGCATCAGTTCGCCACAAGGTCAGGTTGATGGCAAGGCGTGCAAAACCAGTGCGTATCTTGGCTGAGCACGCTAAAGTTATGAGGCTGTGACGCGGGCCGGAAGGATGGCGCGCCTGAGTGCGTTTGCTCGCAACTCGCGGCTTCACCAAGTATGAGGAGTGGGTAGTTCATGGACTGGCGCCATCGCGCAGCCTGCCTGACCGAGGATCCGGAGTTGTTCTTCCCGATCGGTAACACCGGCCCGGCACTCATGCAGATTGCGGAGGCCAAGAAGGTCTGCCGCCGCTGCGACGTACGCGAAGCCTGCTTGCAGTGGGCCCTGGATGCCGGTCAGGATCATGGCGTCTGGGGCGGCCTCAGCGAGGATGAGCGCCGCGCCATGAAGCGCCGGGCGGCCCGAATGCGGGTCCGCAACAACTGAGGTTCAGCTCAGCGGCACGCGAACAGTCGCCACAGTGCGTCCATCATCGGACGCCAGGCTGAAGTCACCCTTCATGTCGGCGACCAAGGTGCTCACGATCGACAACCCCAGGCTGTTGGACCCGGCGATCGTGAAGTCGGGCGGCAGCGGCTCGCCGTGGTTCTCCACCTCGACCACCAGCTCGCCATCCACCTGGCGCGGTCGGACGTAGACCTCCCCGGAGGCGTCCTTGAGGCCGTGCTCGACGGCGTTCTGGCAGATCTCGGTCAACACCAGCGACAGGCTGGTGGCCACATCGGCCGGCACCGAGCCGAAGGAGCCCTGGCGAACCATTCGCACCTTGCCGCCGGTGGCGGCGACGTCGCCGACCATCCGAAGCAGCCGGTCGGCGACATCGTCGAAGAACACCGTCGAGTCGAAGTCCTGGCTGAGGATCTCGTGGACCACCGCGATCGCTGCCACCCGCTTCATGGCGTCGTTCAACGCACCCTTTGCCTCTGGCGAGGAGATTCGCCGCGCTTGCAGCCGCAGCAGCGCGGCCACCGTCTGCAAGTTGTTCTTCACCCGGTGGTGGATCTCGCGAATGGTCGCGTCCTTGGTCACCAGCTGCCGCTCACGCGAGCGCAGTTCGGTGGTGTCGCGACACAGCACCAACAGCCCGTCGGGCCGGTCATCCAGGATCAGCGGCAGCACCCGTAGCCGGACGTTGGCCGTGGCCGACTCCAGGTCGACCTCGGCAGAGCCGCGGCCGGCCAGGCTGGCGGCCAACGGACGCTCCACCGGCTCGCGCTCCTTCAGCAAGGACTTGGTCACCGAGACGAAGTCCTCGCCGTACAGATCGCTGGTCAGGCCGAGCCGCCGGTAGGCGCTCATCGCGTTCGGGCTGGCATAGGAGATCATCCCGATGGCGTTCACCCGCAGCATGCCGTCCCCGACCCGCGGGGAGACCCACGGCACCCGCCGCTCACCGCCCAGCGGGAACTGGTGGCGGTGGACCATCCCGGTCAGCACCTGCGCGGCCTCCAGATACGCGTCCTCCAGCGCCCCGGGAGCACGCACGCCCATCTGGTTGGTGTGCATCTCGACCACCGCCACGCAGCGCTCGTCGTCCATGATCGGGATCGCGGTCACGTCGACCGGGATGCCCGCGTGCAGCTTGTTGCCGCTGGTGTGGCAGATCTCACCGGACAGGTACGCCTCGGTGACCAGATGCTCAGGGTCGTAGCTGATGTCCTCGCCGACCACGTCGTCTTCGAGCGAGGTCGGTCCGGTCGCCGGACGTACCTGGCCGCTGGCCCAGAAGATGTTGTCGTCCACGCCGGGCACCCACAAGATCAGATCGGCGAAGGCCAGATCTGCCAGTAACGACCATTCATCCATGAGCTGGTCCAGCCAGGCGCGATCCACCTCGGTGAGGTCACAGTGCTCGGCCATCACTCGATCCCGGTTACGCATGAGGCACACCCTACTTACCCAAGTTGGAACACTGCTCCCACGACTGGCAGAATGGGTTCTCGCGTCGTCCGACGCCGCAGAGCCAATACGATCGAGGAGACCGAGATGGGTAAGGGTGGTCGCAAGCGCCGTTCCCGCAGGAAGAACAGCGCCAACCACGGCAAGCGCCCCAACGCCTGACGCTCGCCTGTTCGAACAACTCGAGCCCTCGCCGAAACGGCGGGGGCTCGTTGCTGTTGTGGCTCGGTCGTGCGAACGCTACTCGGTCTCAGCCTCGGTGCTGGTGAAGCTGGCCTGGATGCGCACTCGGAGCCCGTCGGGGGCCAGATCCTCACGGCAGCAGCGGCGGATCAGCATCCGCATCGCCTCCTCGACCTGGAACCGATCCAGGCAGGGCTCGCAGGCCATCAGATGCTCGCGGATCTCGTCGGCCTCTTCGGCACTCAGCTCGTGGTCGTGGAAGGCGTACACCTGCTCGATCACGGAACTGCAGTCGTGCAAGTCGTGACGGTGCTCACTCATCGCGACTCCGATCGATCAGCCCCTGCTCGACAGCGAAGTCGGCCAGTCGGTTGCGCAACTGGGTGCGTCCACGGTTGAGCCGCGACATCACGGTACCGATCGGCGTGCCCATGATCTCGGCGATCTCCTTGTAGGAGAAGCCCTCGACGTCGGCCAGGTAGACCGCCAGCCGGAAGTCGGCCGGCAGCGCGTTCATCGCCTCGGTGACCGCCGAATGCGGCATCCGATCCAGCGCCTCCATCTCGGCCGAGCGCAGCCCGTCGGAGGTGTGCGACTCGGCGCGGGCGAGCTGCCAATCCTCCACCTCCTGGCCGGAAGTCTGCGGCTGGCGCTGACGCTTGCGATAGGAGTTGATGAAGGTGTTGGTCAGGATCCGATACAACCAAGCCTTCAGGTTGGTGCCCGGCGTGAACTGACGGAACGAGGCGAACGCCTTGGCGTAGGCCTCCTGAACGACATCTTCGGCATCGGCAGGGTTGCGGGTCATCCGCAGGGCGGCACCGTAGAGCTGGTCGAGGAAAGGCAACGCCTCAACCTCGAAACGCGCGGACAACTCGGCGTCGGTCTCGCTGAAGGCGGGTACCGCCACCTCTTGATCTGGCAAGGTCGGCAGGTTCATCACGAACGAGCCTAGCGGGTGGCTCGGACGGCTCAAGACGCCATCGGCTACGCCACGCTCAGCTGTTGTTGTGATCACGAGTATGGAACGCGATTCCGGTGGCCGGCTATTCCGCTTCGAGCGGCTCGATGAGTTCAGGGCCGTCGTTGGCTACCTGGTTCACCAGCAGCGGCACCCGGTGATAGGTCATTGCCGCAGCCGGGACGTCCAGCAGCGCGCGCGGCTCGCCGTCGAAGTGCGGATCGAGCCAGGCCGCCCAGTGTGCGCGCGGCACTGCCATCGGCATCCGATCATGGATCCTGCCCAGCTCATCGGTGGCACTGGTGGTCAGCACTGTCGTGGTCACCAGCCAGCTGCCGTCGGGAGCCTTCCAGAACTCGTAGAGACCGGCCATCACCAGCAGCTCGCCGTTCTGCGGACGGATGAAGTACGGCTGCTTGATCGGCTTACCGGCCGGCCCGGAGGCTGGTTGCCACTCGTAGTAGCCGGTGGCCGGCAACAGACAGCGTCGGGTCGAGTAGGCCTTTCGGAAAGATGGCTTCTCGGCGACGGTCTCAACCCGCGCATTGATCAGCCGGGCGGCGCCGGAGGGATCCCTCGCCCAGGACGGCACCAATCCCCACCGCACCCCGGCCAGGATCCTGGCGGGTCCGTGCTCTCGGTTGCGCTCCAGCACGGCGATCACCGGGTCGGTGGGGGCGATGTTGTACGACGGCGGCGGCAGCGGCTCGGCGACCTCGTCGATCTCGAAGAAGTCGCTCAGCTCGGCGCCGGCCAGGCTCAGCGCATAGCGTCCGCACATGCCCCAGACCCTACGCCGAACCGCCCACCTGGCCCGATCCGCTTGGCAGCGTCCAGGGATCAAGGTAGGAATTGAGCATGAGTCTGTTGCGGTTCGTCGCCCGGTCGATGCTGGCCAGCTACTTCGTCGTGAACGGAGTGCAAGCGCTGATCAAGCCTGCTGAGCACACCGAGCTAGCCGAGCCGGCCCTGGCGCTGGCTCCCAAGCTGCGTGACGCGCTGCCTGAGGCGGCGCGCGGCTATGTCCCTGATGACGCCGTGTCGATGACCCGCTGCCTGGCTGCTGCGCAGGTCGCCGGCGGGTTGAGCCTGGCCACCGGGGTGGGACGTCGCCTCGGCGCGGCCATCCTGGCGACGACTCTTGCGCCGGCCGTCATCGTGGCCAAGCCGTGGCGGCAAAGCGTCGACAAGGCCCAACTCGGCGCCGACGTCGCGCTGCTGGGCGGGGTCGTCCTGGCCGCCGTCGACACCGAAGGCAAGCCGGGTCTGGCCTGGCGGGTCAATCAGCAGCGCAAGCTCGCTGCCGAGCAGAAGGCGAACCTGGAGCGTGCCGCCAAGGACGCCACCGCCAAGGTGCGGCGAGTGCTGGAAGTGCATTCTTGAGCTCGACGCCCTGGCTGGCCCCCCTCGCCGCCGGCCCTGTCCGCGGCGAGGTGCGTGTCCCGGGATCGAAATCTGCGAGTGCCAGAAGCCTGCTGCTTGCCGCGCTGGCTGAGGCTCCGTCCACATTGTCGGGAGTGCTGGCCTCCCGCGACACCAGTCTGATCCGAGCCGGGCTGACCACCCTCGGTGCCTGCTTCGACGAGGCCGACGACCAACTGCACGTCACCCCTGCAGCCGAGATCCTCGGTGGTGGACGGATCGACTGCGGTCTGGCCGGCACCGTGATGCGCTTCCTGCCCCCGGTGGCCGCGCTGGCCGATCAGCCCACCCGTTTCTTCGGCGATCCGGCGGCCAGCCAGCGTCCGATGGCCCCACTGCTGGGCGCCTTGGCTGAGCTCGGAGCCGAGGTGAGTGCACCCTGGCAGCTGCCGTTCAGCGTCGCCGGCGGACGCTTCCGTGGCGGCGACGTGAGTCTGGATGCCAGTGGCTCCAGCCAGTTCATTTCGGCGCTGCTGCTGAGCGGCGCTCGGTTCCCCGACGGCATCACCGTGACCCACCGCCCCGCAGAAGAGGGGCCTGTCCCCTTTTCTGCGGGAACGGCCGGCGCGACCCTGCCGTCGCTGCCGCATATCGCGATGACGGTCGCACTGCTGTCCCGTCGCGGCGTGGATGCCGCCCAGACCGGACCGACGAGCTGGCAGGTCTCCCCCGGCCCGATCGCCGCATTGGACGAAGCAGTCGAACCCGATCTGACCAATGCCGCCACCTTGCTGGCTTCGGCCCTGGTCACCGGCGGTGAACTGACCACGGCCTGGCCGGACGGCGTGCAGGCCGACGACGAGCTCGCCGGTGTTCTGGAAGCCTTCGGCGCCCGGCTGAGCTACTCCACCGGCCCGGACGGGGCGAGACAGCTCACCGTCTCCGGCGCCGACGGTCTGCGCGGTGCCGACCTGGACCTGTCGAAGGTGAGCGAGCTCACCCCGGTCGCCGCCGCCTTGGCTGCGCTGGCTCCCCAGCCCAGCCGGCTGCGCGGAGTCGCCCACATTCGCGGCCACGAGACCGACCGGCTGGCCGCGCTGAGCACCGGCCTGAGCGAGCTTGGTGCCGACGTCCGCCAGACCGAGGACGGGCTGGCCTTCGGCCCGTCGCGGCTGCACGGCGGCGGTTTCGCCACCCACGCCGATCATCGGCTTGCTCATGCTGCCGCCCTTGTCGGACTGGTCGTTCCCGGGGTGATGCTGGACGACGTCGCCTGCACCACCAAGACACTGCCCGACTTCCCCGGTATCTGGACCGCACTGATCGGCACGCAGCTGTGAGCCGCCAGGGAATCACCAGCGATCCGCACGCCGGCTTCGACCGCCCCGGACGCGGCAGCCGACCTCGCACCAAGGACCGTCCGACCTACGACAAGGCCGTCGACGCGATGGTGATCACCGTCGATCGGGGCCGCTTCCGATGCCTGATCGAGGGCCAGGACGAACAGGTGAGCGCCACCAAGGCCCGCAATCTCGGACGCAAGGCCGTCATCGTCGGCGATCGGGTGCGGCTGGTCGGTGACACCAGCGGAGTCGAGGGCAGCCTGGCGCGCATCGTCGAGGTCGACGAGCGCGACACCGTCCTGCGACGCACGGCCGACGACGATGATCCGTTCGAGCGTCCGATCGTCGCCAATGCCGACCAGCTGGTGATCGTCACCGCGCTGGCCGATCCGCCGCCCCGGGTCGGCATGATCGACCGGATCCTGGTCGCCGCCTACGATGCCAGGCTGGATCCGGTGCTGGTGCTCACCAAGGCCGATCTGGGCAGTCCGGACGAGCTGATCGCCGCCTACCGTCCGCTGGGGGTTCCGGTGGTCACCACCGAGCTGGGCTCGGAGCTCAGCGAGCTGCGCCGGCTGCTGGCTGGGCATCGCAGCGTGCTGGTCGGGCACTCGGGGGTCGGCAAATCCACCCTTGTCAACGCGCTGATTCCGGCGATTCACCGCGAGGTCGG
>Ga0268263_1000965_pt1 | contig 31520 bp, 28 predicted proteins | sample Biomet5_FD_190358 | JGI IMG/M metagenome (GOLD analysis project Ga0268263, IMG submission 190358) | Microbial communities from bioreactor (seeded with sewage sludge) at LBNL, California, USA - Biofuel metagenome 5 (SPAdes) (version 4) | ecosystem: Engineered > Bioreactor > Anaerobic >... | reverse complement strand
CGGCTTCATCGAGGGTGGGTGGCCCGGAGCCAACCCGAACGACACCGCCTTCTTCGCCGCGGCCGCCGAGGGGCAGTTGCGGCTGGACAATGCGAAGCTGGTCGCTTTCGGAGCGACCCGAAAGGCTGGTACCTTCGCCGCGGACGACCCGCAGGTGCAGGCGCTGCTGGAGGCCAAGACCGAAGTGGTCTGCATCGTTGCCAAGTCTCACGACGAGCACGTCCTGCGGGCGCTGCGGACGACCCTGGCCGAGAACCTGGCGATGATCGCCGACACCGTCTCGCATCTGGTCGCCCACGGCCGACGGGTGTTCGTCGACGCCGAGCACTTCTTCGACGGCTACCGGGCGAACCCCGACTACGCCCTCGAGGTCGTCCGAACCGCTGCCGATGCGGGCGCCGAGGTCGTCGTCTTGTGTGACACCAACGGCGGCATGCTGCCCAGCTGGATGGCCGACGTGGTCAGTGCGGCCTCCCAGATCGGGGTCGATCTGGGCATTCACTGCCACAACGACACCGGCTGCGCAGTGGCGAACACCGTGGCTGCGGTCGAAGCCGGGGTGATGCACGTCCAGGGCACCGTGAACGAGTACGGCGAACGCACCGGCAACGCCAACCTGGTCACCGTGATCGCCAATCTGCAGCTCAAGTACGGCTGGCCGCTGGTGCCGCCGTCGTCGCTGGCGGAGGCCACCCGGATCACCCACGCCATCGCCGGCGTCACCAATCTGCCGCTGAGTAACCGGCAGCCCTACGTCGGCAGCTCCGCGTTCGCCCATAAGGCCGGCCTCCATGCGTCCGCGATCAAGGTGGATTCCAACCTGTACCAGCACATCGATCCGATGCTGGTCGGCAACGACATGCGGATGCTGGTCTCCGACATGGCCGGAAGGGCGAGCGTCCAGATGAAGGGCTCGTCGATGGGCTACGACCTGTCCAACCGTGATCTGGCCGCCCGGATCACTGAGGCGGTCAAGACCCGCGAGCTCGACGGCTACTCCTACGAGTCGGCCGACGCCAGCTTCGAGTTGCTGCTGCGCTCCGAGATGGGGCTGAGCGATGAGTTCTTCGAAATCCTTGCCTGGCGGGTGTTCACCACCCACGAGGTGAAGCCCGAAGGCGACTCGGAAGCGACAGTGAAGCTGCGCGCCAAGGGGGTCTCGCACATTCTGGTCGGTGAGGGCCACGGCCCGCTGAACGCGCTGGACGTGGCGTTGCGTGGGGCACTGACTCCGGCCTACCCGCAGGTGGACAACTTCGAGCTGACCGACTTCCGGGTGCGCATCCTCGACCAGGGGCACGGCACTGACGCGATCGTCCGCACCCTGATCGACCTCACCGACGGCCAGCGGACATGGACGACAGTGGGCGTCGGCACCAACGTCATCGAGGCCTCCTGGGAGGCGCTGTACGACGGCTACCGCTGGGGTCTTCTCAACCGCGACTGAGAGGCGAAGCTGAGCGGAACGGCTCGGCTGAGCAAGATGAACCCCTCACGTCCTCTCGAGGGCGACCGGCAGCGGAGGTTAGCCTTACCGCGCGACCCACCCCCCCGGGTCGCTGGTAACGGGTCCCAGCTGACTCGTACTGGAGGACACTCCGGATGCTCGTACGCGCACCCCATCTCCGCCAGCCGATCGCTCTCAGGCTCGCACGCCTGACCAGCGTCGTCTTGATGTTGGCGCTCAGTATCACCACGCTTGGCGCGGTTGCCGCGCCCGCTCAGGCCGTCGATGGCCCCACCATCAGCGGCTCCACGCCGAAGATCAGCGACACCACTCCGAAGGTCGGTCAGACGATCAGCGTGAAGAGTGGATCCTGGAAGCCGACCGAGGTCAGTCTCGGCTACCAGTGGTATCGCGGTTCGTCGGCCATCCCAGGTGCCACCGGATCGAGCTATCAGGTGGTCGCCGCCGATCTCGGCAACCGGTTGAAGGTCGCCGTCACCGGCACTGGATCCGGGGTTCAGCCGCAGATGGTCCGCAAGACCTCCTCCTCGACATCCAAGGTAGCCAAGGGCAGCTTCGCCGCGAAGCCGAAGCCGACGATCGCACCATCCTCGCCCGTGGTGCAGCAGACGCTCACGGTGAGTCCCGGCAGCTGGTCGCCGGGGCCGGACAAGCTGAGCTACCAGTGGTATCGGATCTCGACCAAGAACAAGACATCGAAGATCAGCGGTGCCACCTCGGCCAGCTACACCCCGAAGCTCTCCGACAAGTCGTACCGGTTCAAGGTCGTGGTGAAGGCGAGCCGGGACGGCTACTACTCCTCATCCAGGACCTCGTCGCGCACGGCGAAGGCCGTCCAGCTGACCTTCAGCCAGGCAGTGCGGCCGACGATCACCGGCGAGGTGAAGCCCAATGGCACCCTGAACGCCGAACTCGGCTCATGGACGCCCGCGCCGGACGCGATCAGCTACCAGTGGCGGCGCGACGGATCGGCCATCTCGGGCGCCGTCCAGGCCAGCCACACCATCACCGACGCCGACCTGGGCCACGCGCTCACGGTGTCGGTGACGGCGACCAAGCCCGGCTACGCGACCTCGACGCTGGCATCTGCCGCAGTGACGCCGGTGGGGCCGTCCAGCGACCTGCGGGTCGGCACCTTCAATCTGTACGGCCAGAACAACGACAGCAGCGTCTCCGGTGACCGTAAGTGGGCCAAGCGTCAGCCGGTGGCTGCCGCTCAGATCCTGGGTGAAGCCCTGGATGTGGTCGGCCTCCAGGAGGCCTCACCCACCACCGATCAGGCCGGTCAGCTGGTGAGCGAGCTCAACAAGCAGGGCGGCAGCTACCGCAAGGTCGACACCGCCGACTTCTCCAACGGAACCAAGATCATCTACAACTCCAACACGATGTCGATGACCGACTCCGGGGTGTACAAGTACAACGCCCAAGCCGACGCGTCCAACAAGTACCGCCAGCGGTTCCTGACCTGGGCCACCTTCCGGTCCGAGTCAAGTGGAAAGTCCTTCTTCTTCGCCTGCACCCACCTGGATCCGTACTCGTCGAAGAACTCGGTGAACACCATCAAGGTTCGCGAGTGGCGAGAACTGATCGCGGCGGTGCCGAAGCTGAACTCCGGGAACCTGCCGGTGGTAGTGGTCGGTGACTTCAACACCAGCAAGTGGTGGAGCGAGACCAAAGAGACACTTCCGGCGATGAAGGCCGCCGGGTTCGGCGACGTGATGAACCAGCAGTTCCAGACGAACCCGCCTTCGGGCGTCCGCGCGGAGAAGGTCGTCAACGGCTGGATCAACTCCTTCAACGGCTTCCGCGCCGACGTCACCCAGTACTCCTACCCGACCCGCCACGACAAGGTGGGCAATGGGATCGACTGGATCTTCGCGACGAACTCGCTGCGGGTCAAGCAATGGAAGGTCGTGATCGACTTCAACCCCAATACGCTGACCGTGAACGGGATCATGCCTTCGGATCACAACATGATCACGTCGATCCTGGTTCTCTAGCGGAAGGCATCGGCCCTAAGCTCGCCGTATGAGTCTGGATCCGATCGATCGTGATGCGGCCCGTGCTCGGCTGCGCAGCATGGCCGAGCAGGGGCTGATCGACCCGGCGAACCTGGACGCGCAGTTGGCAGCCATCGATGCCGGCGATACGTCGGCGCTGGTCCTCGCGCAGCAAGGCTTCGCCCCGGCCGGGTACCGGGAGGACGATCCGCTGGTGATCTCGGCCGGCTGGTCGAACCAGAGCCGTGGCGGCAGCTGGGTGGTACCGCCCTACCTGGATGTCCAGGCCAAGGCGGCCAATGTGCGGCTGAACTTCCTTCAGGCGCAGGCATCAGCGCCGCTGATTCAGGTGGAGATCAGCGGGGCGATGGGCAGCATCAAGCTGATCCTGCCCGATGGCTGGGCGGTGAACTCCGACCGGCTGCGCGGCGGAATGGGCTCGGCGAAGATCCGGGTGGCGAGCCAGCCGGCGCCCGGTTGCCCGGTGCTGGTGCTGCGCGGCTCGCTGGCGATGGGCAATCTGAAGGTGCGCTACGCCACCCGCGGTCAAGTGCGGCGCAGCCAGCGAGCCCTGAATGGAGGCCTGTCCGAGCGTGCGATCGCTCGTCGTGAGCGTCGCCTGGATCGCCGTGGCTAGCTGATCCGCTCCAGCACGATCGGGCTGCTCGCCACCGGGCTCGCACCGATCTCGGCGGCACCGGCGATCGCCTGCAACGCGCGCCCGAAACGCTCAGGAGTGTCGGTGTGCAGCGTGAACAGCGGCTGCCCGGCGGTGATCGGGTCGCCGATTCCGGCATGCCAGGTGACGCCGGCTGCTGCCTGCACCGGGTCGCCCTGCGTGGCGCGACCGGCACCCAGCCGCCAGGCGGCCAGGCCGACCGCCATCGCGTCCAGCTTGGTCAGGTAGCCGTCGGTCTCGGCAGTGACGACCTCGGTGTGCGTGGCCACCGGCAGCGGAGCGTCCGGGTCGCCGCCCTGGGCGCGGATCATCGCCTTCCATACGTCCATCGCCTTGCCGGAGTCGAGGACCTGAGCCGGATCGGCGTCGATGCCGGCGCAGGCGAGCATCTCGGTCGCCAGGGCGAGAGTGAGCTCGCGAACATCGGACGGGCCGCCACCGGCCAGGACCTCGACCGACTCGGCCACTTCCAGGCCGTTCCCGGCGGTACGCCCGAGCGGGGTGTCCATGGCGGTGATCAGCGCGACCGTGTTGACTCCGGCCGCCTTGCCGATCTCGACCATGGTGCGAGCCAGCGCCTGGGAGTCCTCCAACCGCTTCATGAAGGCGCCGGCACCGGTCTTCACGTCCAGGACCAGGGATTGGGTGCCCTCGGCGATCTTCTTGCTCATGATCGAAGCCGAGATCATCGGGATCGACTCGACCGTCCCAGTGACATCACGCAGCGCGTACAGCTTCTTGTCGGCCGGAGCCAGGCCGGAGCCGGCTGCGCAGATCACCGCGCCGACCTCTTCCAGCTGGGCGAGCATCTCCTCATTGCTCAGCGCGGCTCGCCAGCCGGGAATGGCCTCCAGCTTGTCCAGGGTGCCACCGGTGTGGCCCAGGCCGCGCCCACTGAGCTGCGGCACAGCCGCGCCGCAGGCGGCCACCAGCGGTGCCAGCGGCAGAGTGATCTTGTCGCCGACGCCACCGGTGGAGTGCTTGTCCACGGTCGGACGAGACAGGGAGGCGAAGCTCATCCGCTCTCCGCTGGCGATCATCGCGTTGGTCCAGCGGCTGAGCTCGTCCGGCTCGAGGCCGCGGAAGAAGATGGCCATGGCCATGGCTGCCATTTGTTCGTCGGTGACCGCGCCCTGGGTATAGGCGTCGATCAGCCAGTCGATCCCGGCATCGGGCAACCGGCCGCCGTCGCGCTTCAGGCGAATCAACTCAACTGCATCGAATGCTGCGCTGCTCACCGATGAACCCTAGCGTCCCGGTGCCCGGGTTCGCCTTTCGGCGCGGCACGTGCGGTGTCCATGACGTCTCGGTGGGCCGGTGCGGATGCATCCGCTGTGGCGTCGGCTCTAGGGTGACGCCATGCGTATTGCGCGATTCGTGGCCGGAGCAGACCCGGCATATGGTCTTGTCGAACTGGCCGAAGACGATGGACCCAACCCGGACACCGTTTCGGTGATCACCGGAGATCCGCTGGCCGGGCCGGTGCGCTACACCGGCGAACGGCTGGCCTTGGCCGATGTCCGGCTGGTCTCGCCGGTGATCCCGCGCAGCAAGGTGATCGGCGTCGGGCGCAACTATGCCGCACACGCCGCCGAACTGGGCAACCAGCTGCCCACGGCGCCGCTGCTGTTCAGCAAGCCGAATACCGCGGTGATCGGGCCGGGCGAGCCGATCATTCGTCCGATGGAAACCAGTGACCTGCATTATGAGGGCGAGCTGGCCGTGGTGATCGGACGGATCTGTCGCCGGGTGCCACCCGAGCGGGCTGCCGAGGTGATCTTCGGCTACACGATCGGCAACGACGTCACCGCCCGCGATCTGCAGGCCAGCGATGGCCATTGGACTCGGGCCAAGGGCTTCGACAGCTTCTGCCCGCTCGGTCCGTGGATCGTCACCCACCTGGGCGTGGACGGGGCCGCCGACCTGGAGATCACCACCACGCTGAACGGTGAGCTGCGTCAGCAGGGCAGTACCGCGCAGATGGTCCGCTCGATCCCCGAGCTGATCGCCCAGGTATCGGCCTTCACCACGCTGCTGCCCGGCGACGTGATCCTCACCGGCACCCCGGCCGGCGTCGGCGCGATGGAGCCGGGCGACACTGTGGCCGTCAGCATCTCGGGGATCGGCACGCTGTCGAACCCAGTGGTGGCCGAGGAATGAGTGTGGCGCACAGCAGCCCCGGCTGGCTGGGTCGACTCGTCCGCCAGGAGCCACGGCCGGGGGTCGAGTACTCCGGGGTTCTCGTGGTCGACGACCCGGCCCGGACGCCGTTGCGGGCGCTGGCGTTGGGTGTCGGCGGCGGGATGCTCGCGCTCATGGGACTCGTGGTGTTGTCCAACTGGATCGCGGTCGGACTTGCCTGGTTCTCGTGGGTGGCCGCCGGCTCGACGGGAACCTTCGCCGAGTACTCCACCAGTGCGATCGCCGACTTCTCCTCTCCGTGGGGGATCGCATCGGCGAACCTGGGGTTGGCTGCAGCGATCCCGCTGGCAGCAGCCATGGTTCTGTTCGTCCACCGCTTTCACCCGCGTTGGTTGAGCTCGGTCCAGCCGGGCTTCCGCTGGCGGTTCGCGTTCGTGTCCGCTTTGTTCGCAGCAGGCCTGATCGGTGGCGTGTGGCTGCTTTCCCGAATCGGGCAGCCCTGGCAGTTCGCCCCGCAGCAACCGATGTGGGGCTTCCTGCTCGCCATCGTGATCACCGCGCCCCTGCAGGCGGCAGGTGAGGAGTTCTTCTTCCGCGGCTACCTGCTGCAGGCGTTGTACTCGGCGGCACCGAACCTGCACCGTCCGCTGTTGGCCTCCGACACCCCCGGGGAGGGGGCTGGCCGGTTCGGCCTGTGGCTGGCTCGCGGCTACCAGCGCTGGTTCGGCGTGATCGGCTCGGCGCTGCTGTTCGCGATCCTGCACACCCAGAACCAGGGTGTGGCCGGCTTTCTGCACCCATTCGCGTTCGGCCTGCTGGCCGGCTGGCTCGCTGTGCGCACCGGCGGGCTGGAGGCCGGCATTGCCGCGCATGTGGTGAACAACCTGATCGCGTTCGGCTACGCGACCTTGTCCGGGACCATGTTCCAGGCGCGCCACCCCGGCGAGGTCGGTTGGGCTGAGCTGGCCTGGAATCTGGCCGGCTACGTCCTATTCGCCGTAGTGGTGGTGCAAGTGGCCGACCGAATGAAGGTGGCAAGGACCACCCCGCGTGGCCGGTTTGGTGGCCCAGCTACCCATCCAGTAAAGTGATCCCTCGCTGGCCCTTCGGGGTCAGCGAGTCCACGTCAGTGGGCAGTGGGGTATGGGGTAATTGGCAGCCCGCCGGATTCTGGTTCCGTCAGTCTAGGTTCGAGTCCTAGTACCCCAGCGCAGTGAAGATTCGCTGAGCTGGATGCAGTTAGGTTAGTCTTCGCGCAGCCTGGCCCCGTTGTGTAGCGGCCTAGCACGCCGCCCTCTCAAGGCGGTAGCGGGGGTTCGAATCCCCTCGGGGCTACCAGGACTGAAGCCCTCACCGGAGTGATCCGGTGAGGGCTTTCGGCTGTCCGGACTCGACTCGCCGACCGTCGGACCAGTCTTCGTCGTCGGCGAGTCAGTAGCCCAGATAGCGGCCGGGACGATGATTCAAGGCGAGAACGATACTGAGCACGGCCGCGCCTGCGGTGGAGAGCAGCACGGTGGGCCAGGCCACGATCATCAGTGACGCCACGATCACGGTCGCGTCGAAGGCGAGTTGGACATAGCCGGCCGACCAGCCGAAATGCTCCTGGGCGAGCAGCGCCACGGTGTTGAAACCGCCCAGACTGGACCGGTGCCGGAACAGGATCAGCATGCCGACTCCAGCCAGGAGATTGCCGACCAGGCAGGCGTAGACCGGATCGATCCGCAGCCCGGGCAGCATCAGTGGATGCAGGAATGCGAAGGCAGAGACGGCCGCGATCGAGACCAGTGTGCGCAGGGTGAACTGCCACCCCTTGCGGCGCACGGCCAGGATCAGGAATGGCAGGTTGATCACGAAGTAGATCAGGCCGAACGACCAGCCGGTGGCGTAGCTGAGCAACAGCGACAAGCCGGCAGTCCCGCCGGTCACTGCTCCGGTGGTGTGCAGCAGATAGAGCCCCAGCGAGGCCAGAAAAGTGCCGCTGAGAAGGCCGAAGGCATCCTCGATCGGCGTGTGCCGCTGATCCGGATCGCCCTCGATCACCGGCGTTGTTCCGGATGGGCGGCAAGGACGGCCAACACGCGATCGTTGCTGGCGGCGTCGGCGATGGTGATCCGGACCCCATCCACCGGGTAGCCGCGAACCAGGATATCGGCGGCATCGAAGGCCTCGACCAGAGCCAACCGGCGCCGGTCGTCCGCACGCAGCCAGAAGAAGTTGGCGGCGCTGTCGGGCACCGTCCAGCCGAGTTCACGGGCCGCAGCAATCACCCGCTCCCGTTCGGCAATCACCTCCGCCGAGCGTCGGACGACCTCGTCCAGCGAGTCGAGAGCGGCCACTGCGGCGGCCTCCGCCACCGCGCTCACCGAGAATGGCACCTGGGTCTTGCGCAGGCCGTCTGCGAGCTCCGGCTGAGCCACTGCGTAGCCGACCCGCAGCCCGGCCAGACCGTATGCCTTGGAGAAGGTGCGCAGCAGGCACAGGTTCGGGTACCGCGCCAGCAGGGTGACCGGGTTCAGTGCGTCGGCCGGCCCGAACTCGCGGTAGGCCTCATCCAGGACCACCAGCACGCTGTCGGGCACCCGGTTGAGGAAGTCGATCAGCTCGGCCTCGCTGATCGAGGTGCCGGTCGGGTTGTTCGGCGAGCAGAGCAGGACCACCTTTGTCCGCTCGGTGATCGCAGCCAGCATGGCCGGCAGATCGTGTCGCTCATCGGGGGTCAGCGGGACGGTGACCGGGACCGCGCCGGCCAGCGTGCAGAGGATTGGATAGGCCTCGAAAGACCGCCAGGCGAACACCACTTCTTCGCCGGGATCGCACAAGGCGCCGATCAGTTGGGAGAGCACTCCGACGCTGCCCGGGCCGAAAGCCAACTGGTCCGCATCGACCCCCAGCCGCTCGGCGACCCGATGGGTCAAGGAGCTGGAGAACATGTCGGGGTAGCGGTTCGCCCGAGCCCCGGTCTGGGTGATTGCTGCCAGCACTGCCGGCAGCGGGGGGAAGTGGCTCTCGTTGGACGCCAGCGGCGCAGTGGCCGGGCTGGACGAGCGACGTCCGGCGATGTAGCTGGGCAGGGCGGCAACGGCGGGGCGAAGCTGGGGGAGTGGCTCGGGCATGACTTCCTTCCTGATTCCCCCATAGTGAATCGAATCCGGCCAGGTTGTGCCGACCCGTCCCACCCGCGGACCGGTGGTGAGGCACGCCGAAGGTGGTGCCTGGATTCCCTTCTCGATAGCCGTCGGCGATAATGGCTGGCGGCGTCCCGAGCTGCGGGGCGCCGCGGTGCATCGGCCGAAGACGTCCTCGCGCCGAAACCGAATCTGGGCCCGGGTCACCGGGAGCGGACGCCTTTCGGGCACGCAGAGTGTCCCTGACTGAGGAGAACGACCAGGCCATGGCAACCAATGTGGAAGAGCAGTCCACAGTGTCGCGTCCATTCAGCTCCTATCAGGCCATCGTGGTCGGAGCCGGCTGCGCCGGTGCCACGGTGGCGCGGGAGTTGGCCGAACGCGGCGGCCGCGACGTCCTGGTCCTCGAGCGGCGCAACCATCTGGCCGGCAACGCCTATGACCGGCTCGACGAGGCCGGGGTACTGATTCATCAGTACGGCCCGCATATCTTCCACACGTCCAACCAGCGGGTGTTCGACTACCTGTCCCGGTTCACTGGCTGGAACGGCTACCAGCATGAGGTGCTCGCCGACGTCTTCGGCACCTATCTGCCGGTTCCGTTCAACAAGTACTCGCTGCGGGCGGCGTTCGGACCTGAGCGCGGCGAGGCGCTGATCGGCAAGCTGATCGCCCGCTTCGGTGATGGTGCCAAGGTGTCGATCAGCGATCTGCGCAAGGAGTCGGATCCCGACCTGAACGAGGTCGCTGAGTACGTCTGGGAGAACGTCTTCCTGCACTACACCACCAAGCAGTGGGGCAAGTCGGCCGAGGAGATCGACGTCTCGGTGACGGCCCGGGTTCCGGTGTTCATCTCCGAGGATTGCCGCTACTTCACCGACCCCTACCAGGGCCTGCCCGCGGAGGGCTACACGGCCATGTTCGAGCGCATCCTGGATCATCCGCAGATCACCGTGCGCACCGGGGTGGACGCTCGTGCGGTGTTGGAGTTCTCCGAGGACGGCCAGGTGCTGGTGGATGGCGTCCCCTACCAGGGCACCGTGATCTACACCGGGCCGCTGGATGAGTTGTTCGGCTACCGATTCGGCCGGCTGCCGTACCGCAGCCTCGACTTCGTCTTCGAGACGTTGCCGGTGGATCAGTTCCAGCCGCGAGGCACCATCAACTACACGGTCTCGGAGGATTTCACTCGGATCACCGAGTTCAAGCATCTGACCCGTCAGGACGTCCCGGGGCAGACCACCATCGTCCGCGAGTACAGCAAGGACTACGACCCGGAGCTCGGGATGGACCCGTACTATCCGGAGGTCAACGAGGCTGCCCAGTCGATGCACTCCGCCTATGTTGCGCTGGCTGGCAGACTGGGCTCATTCGAGGTCCTCGGACGGCTTGCCGAGTATCGCTACTACAACATGGACGCAACTGTGGCCAATGCGCTGACGCTGGCCGATCGTCTGCTGGAGGATGCCAAGTGAGGACCAGTCGGCCCAAGACGATCACCTTCGTCATCCCCTGCTACAACTCAGCGGCCTACATGGACGCCTGCATCGAGTCGATCCTCGGCGGTGGGCGCGACGTCGAGATCATCATCGTCGACGACGGCTCGACCAAGGACGAGACCCCGGAGAAGGCGGACGAGTGGGCCGAGGCCCATCCGGACGTGATCAAGGTCATCCACCAGGAGAACGCCGGTCACGGCGGCGCGGTGATGGCCGGTCTGCGGGCGGCCACCGGGGTCTACTTCAAGGTGGTCGACTCCGACGACTGGCTCGATCACACCTCGCGGGACCTGCTGATGGCCAAGCTGCGTGGTTTCATCGCCGGTGACAATCTGGTCGATCTCGTGGTCTGTAACTATGTCTACGAGCACATTCAGACCGGCTCGCAGCGTGTCATTCACTACCGGAGGGCGCTGCCGACCAACAAGATCATCTCCTGGGACGAGATCGGCATATTCGGCCCCGGCCAGAACATCCTGATGCACTCGGCTGTCTACCGCACCCAGGTGTTGCGCGATTGTGGGCTCGAACTGCCCAAGCACACCTTCTACGTCGACAACATCTTCGTCTACACCCCGCTGCCCTATGTGAAGACGCTGCACTACCTGCCGGTGAATCTGTACCGCTACTTCATCGGCCGGGAGGACCAGTCGGTCAACGAGCCGGTGCAGTTGGGCCGCCTCGATCAGCAGATGCGAGTGACCAAGGCCCTGATCGACGCCTACGTGCTGCCCGATGAGATCCCCAGCAAGCGCCTGGCGCGGTACATGGAGGGCTTCTTGGCCTTGATCATCGCAGCCTCGTCGATGTTCGCCGTGCTCCGGGCCGATGACGAAGCCCTGGAGATGCGTCGTCAGATGTGGGCCGATCTGTACGCCAAAGACGTCAAGATGGCCAAGCGGCTGGGCCGCCACCCGCTGGTGCTGGCGTCGAACCTGTCCAGCGCGTCGGGTCGACGGTTGTCGGTGCGGCTGTACCGGTTGGCGCAGCGGTTGTACCGGTTCAGCTGAGCCGGTCTAGGGCGAGTCGAGGTTCGGCTCCGCAGGTGCGGCTGCGTCCTCGAACTGCGGGTGCAGGGTGGCCAGCCGGATCACCCCGCCGATCGCCACGGCGCCGAGCAGGATCATCGACGTTGCGGTGACCGGGCCGAGTTGGGCACCCTCGCCGAGCACGGCGATGCCGAACAAGACCGCCACCACGGGTGAGGTGATCGTCATCGAGGCGACCACGAGTTCTGCCGGACCTGTGGCGTAGCCCTGCTGCACCATCCAGGCTGCGGTGGCACTACCGATCAGCAGCGCCACCAGCGTTGCCCAGAAGATGATCGAGCTCACCCAGTTCGCGGTCTTGGCGAACTCCAGCAGCGACTTCACCAGCGATGCCTCCAGGCCGTAGAAGACGGCCCCGCCGGAGGCCCAGAACAGACAGCGCCACTGGCGGGCGCCGCGAGCACCCATGGTGCCCAGGGCGGCCGCGCACAGGTAGGCGACCAGTGCTCCGATCAGTACGCCGGCCTCGCTGAGCCGGGCCTCGGGTGCGGCGTTGAAACCGCCGATACTGATGAATCCGAAGATCGCGGCCACGGTGACCACCACGGCCAACCGTGCCTGCGGGCCGATCGGAACTTTGTGCGCCCGAGACTGGATGATCATCGACCAAGGGAACGCCAATACGCCGACCGGTTGGACGATCGAGACCGGCGCAAAGCTCAGTGCGGTGATCTGGCAGAGAAGCGACAAGCCCATCAGGGCCAAGCCGAGCTGCCATCGCCGCGAGCGGATGGTCACCCATAAGGTGGCGAAGTCCAGTCGATGCTGGTTGTCGCTCTCGGCGACCTCGGCCACCACGACCTTGTCCTGCAGATAGGCCGAGTAGGCGAAGAAGAACGAGCCGATGGTTTGGAGCAGTACGGCGACCGGGATGATCTGCGGCAACGCCGTCCCTCCTTCGTCCTCACACGGCTGTCCTACGCTATCGCAGCGCACCCGGACGGCTGGGGTACGCCGTGGCGTGCCGTCGGCGGAGCGGGAGTTCTGCCACGTCACTGCCGAATCGGATGTCGGCCGCGGCATGATCTGGCTATGAGCGAGACGGCGGAGTGGGGGCAGGTGCGCCAGGAGCTGCGCGAGTTCGTCCACGTGTCGGGGTCCAGAGCCCCGCTGTACGGGCGGCTGGCGCTGGTCTTCAGCGGTCTGGACGAAGCAGTGGCGATCCTGGCTGAGGCGCCATCACCGACCCGCATCCCGGTCACCCTGTTCGCGGCCGTCCAGTTCCTGCTGCTGGCCGAGCCGGACGAGCCGCTGGCTGCCTGGTATCCGAACCTGACCGTCGAACCACGCCGCGACGACCCCACCGAGGTCGCCCAGGAGTTCCTTATCCGGCGGCGGATGGAGCTGGTCGAGTTGGTGCGCTCCCGGACCCCGCAGACCAACGAGATCGGTCGCTGCGCGCCGCTGGTCCTCGGCCTGGCGGCAGTCGAGTGTCGGTTCGGACCGCTGGCCCAGCTCGACGTCGGGGCCAGTGCCGGGCTCAACCTGCTCAGCGATCAGTACGGCTACCGCTTCGGTGATCAGCGGGTCGGTGACGGACCGGTGGTGCTGCCGTGTGAGCTGCGCGGTGCGCCGATGGCGCTGCCGGAGCGGTCACCGCAACTGGTGTCCCGGCGCGGCCTGGATCGTGAGCCGATCGATCTGGACGATCCGCGTCAACTGCGGTGGTTGCTGGCCTGTGTCTGGCCCGACCAGGACGACCGCAGGCAGCGGCTGCAGGCGGCGCTGGGACTGGCCCGCCGGGTGCAGCCGGTGGTCGAGGCGGGGGACGCTGTGACGGATCTGTCCGCAGCGCTGAGCCGGCTGGGAGACGGCCATCCGGTGGTCACCACTTCATGGGTGCTCAACTATCTGGAGCCGGTCCGGCGAACCGAGTTCGTGGCAACCTTGGCCGCCATGGGCCAGAAGCGTCCACTGTCATGGGTCAGCTACGAGTCGCCGTCGGCCACCGCGGAGCTGGGCTGGCCGGAGGCGGTCGTCGGCTCAGATCTGACGGTGCTGCGCGTGGTCACCTGGACCGACCAGGGTCGAGACGACCTGGTGATCGGTCAGGGACATCCCCATGGCTACTGGCTGAGCGTGCTGTGAGCCTCGGGCGTGCCCGGACGGCTCAGCCCTCGCCGCCGTTGCGGCGCAGTACCTCCGACAGCCGCTCAGCGGCTGCGATCACGGCCGGGGCGTGCAGGCGCCCGGGCTGGCGGGAGAGTCGCTCGATCGGACCGGAGACACTGACGGCGGCGATCACCTTGCCGCTGGGGGAGCGCACCGGAGCGGAGACCGACGCCACGCCGGGCTCGCGCTCGGCGACCGACTGTGCCCAGCCGCGGCGCCGGACGGTGGCCAGCGCCACCGCCGAGAAGGAAGAGCTCTGCAGACCACGCTGGATCCGCTCGGGATCCTCCCAGGCCAGCAGGACCTGAGCGGCTGAGCCCGCGCCCATGGTCAGCTGGGTGCCGACCGGAATGGTGTCTCGGAGGCCGGAGGGACGCTCTGCTGCTGCGGCGCACACCCTCATGTCGCCTTGGCGGCGGAAGAGCTGGGCGGACTCGCCGGTGATGTCGCGCAGCCGGGCCAAAACCGGGCCGGCGGTGGCGAGCAGGCGGTCCTCGCCGGCAGCAGAAGCGAGTTCGGTCAGGCGTGGCCCCAGGACGAAACGTCCCTGCAGATCACGGCTCACCAGCCGGTGGTGTTCGAGGGCGACCGCCAGGCGGTGCGCAGTCGGACGGGCCAAGCCGGTCGCGGTCACCAAGCCGGCGAGAGTCGTCGGGCCCTGTTCCAGGGCCGTCAGAACCAGAGCCGCCTTGTCGAGAACGCCGACGCCACTCGAGTTGTCCATGTGCTAAGACTGCCGTCTCGGATCCTGATATGCAAGCGCTACGCTGATCGCGACGCAAACGAACAGCTCACGAAGCAATGGAGATCCGATGGGCAAGACCCTGAGTGACAAGGTATGGGAGAACCACGTCGTCCGTACAGCGGACGGAGAACCCGACCTGCTTTACATCGACCTGCACCTGGTGCACGAAGTGACCAGCCCGCAGGCCTTCGACGGCCTCCGGCTGGCCGGACGGGCAGTGCGGCGCACTGACCTGACCATGGCGACCGAGGATCACAACACCCCGACCATCGACATTCTCAAGCCGATCGCCGACCCGGTCTCCAAGCTGCAGGTGGACACCCTGCGCGCCAACGCCGCCGAGTTCGGTGTGCGGATCCACAGCCTCGGCGACCTCGACCAGGGCGTCGTTCACATCATCGGCCCGCAGTTGGGCCTGACCCAGCCCGGCCTGACCGTGGTCTGTGGCGACTCGCACACCTCGACCCATGGTGCCTTCGGCGCTTTGGCCTTCGGCATCGGCACCTCCGAGGTCGAGCATGTGCTGGCCACCCAGACCCTGCCGCAGGCCCGCCCCAAGACAATGGCGGTGAACATCAACGGCGCCCTGGCCGACGGGGTCACCGCCAAGGACATCGTCTTGGCACTGATCGCCGAGGTCGGCACTGGCGGCGGCCAGGGCTATATCGTCGAGTACCGCGGCGACACCATCCGAGGCCTCTCGATGGAGGGCCGGATGACCATCTGCAATATGAGCATCGAGTGGGGCGCCAAGGCCGGCATGATCGCGCCGGACGAGACCACCTTCGCCTACCTGAAGGGACGTCCGCACGCTCCCGAGGGTGCCGACTGGGACGCCGCCGTGGCGGCCTGGCGCACTCTCTACACCGACGAGGACGCGGTCTTCGACCGTGAGGTCGATATCGACGCGTCCGCCCTCACCCCGTTCGTCACCTGGGGCACCAACCCGGGCCAGGGCGTCCCGCTGGGTGCCGCGGTGCCGTCTCCGGACGACTTCGCCGACCCGGTGGACCGGGCATCGGCGGAGCGGGCCCTGGAGTACATGGGCCTGACTGCAGGCACTCCGATGCGTGAGGTCCGGGTGGACACGGTCTTCCTGGGCTCGTGCACCAACGGCCGGATCGAGGATCTGCGGCTGGCCGCCTCGGTGATCAAGGGACGCAAGATCGCCGACGGGCTGCGGATGCTGGTCGTCCCGGGCTCGGCTCGGGTGCGGCTGCAGGCGATGAGCGAAGGCCTGGACAAGGTCTTCACCGACGCTGGTGCCGAGTGGCGGGAGGCCGGCTGCTCGATGTGCCTGGGCATGAACCCCGACCAGCTGGCGCCGGGGGAGCGCTCCGCGTCCACCTCCAACCGCAACTTCGAAGGCCGCCAGGGCAAGGGCGGCCGCACCCACCTGGTGTCGCCGGCTGTCGCGGCTGCGACCGCTATCCGTGGCACCTTGAGTTCCCCGGCAGATCTGTAAGGAAGAGAAATGGACAAGTTCAGCTCCCACACCGGGATCGCGGTGCCGCTGCGCCGCAGCAACGTCGATACCGACCAGATCATCCCCGCCGTCTACCTCAAGCGGGTCACCCGGACCGGCTTCGAGGACGGCCTGTTCGCCGCGTGGCGCAATGACGAGAGCTTCGTGCTCAACCAGCCGGCCTACGCCCAGGGCTCGATCCTGGTCGCCGGTCCTGACTTCGGCACCGGCTCATCTCGTGAGCACGCGGTCTGGGCGCTGCAGAACTATGGCTTCGCGGTGGTCATCGGATCCCGGTTCGGGGACATCTTCCGCTCCAACTCCGGCAAGGCCGGTCTGGTGATCGCCACTGTCGATCAGGACGTCATCGAGCAGCTGTGGGCGATCGCCGAGGCCCCCCCGGGTGCTGAGTTCAGCGTCGACCTGGTCGCCAAGACCATCACCGCTGCGGGGCAGGTCTTCGAGTTCACGATCGACGACTACACCCGGCATCGCCTGCTGGAGGGGCTGGACGATATCGGGGTCACCTTGACCCATGCCGATGAGATCTCCGCCTATGAGGCGCGCCGTCCGGCTTGGCTACCCCAGACCTTGCCTGCCAAGATCGCTGGGTGACTTCAGCCGAAGACCAGCGCCGGCCCTCGCTGCCCAGTGCCGCCGATCGGTGGCGGCTGCCGCTGCGGATCGCCAACCCGACTGCGGTCCAGCCGGCGTACCGACGGCTCGTCCGGTTCGCCGGGTGGCTACTGCGGCGGATGGTCGATCGGGACTGGGACGATGCCGCGAACCTGCCCGCCACCGGCGGCGTGATCGTGGTGTCGAACCACATCTCCTACTTCGATCCGCCGAACCTGGCTCACTACCTGGTCTGGAGCGGCCGCTGGCCGCGAGCGCTCGGCAAGGCCGACCTATGGCGGGTTCCGATCATCGGCCGATTGGCTCGGGTCACCGGCCAGATCCCGGTGGAACGTGGCACCGAGCGGGCCAAGGACGCTCTCGTCCACGCCCGTGAGGCGCTCGACCAGGGCGAATGCGTGTTGATCTACCCTGAGGGCACCGTCACCGCAGATCCGGACACCTGGCCGATGACCCCGCGTCCGGGCGCAGCCCGGCTGGCGCTGGCCAGCGGGGCTCCAGTGATTCCCGTCGGGCAGTGGGGAGCCAACCTGGTGATGCCCGGCAAGCGACCGGGCTGGCCCAAGCTGCGACCGCGGCGCACCGTCGGCTACCGGTCCGGAACGCCGGTGGAGCTGTCCGACCTGCTCGGTCGCACCGACTCGGAGGCGGAGGCGCAGGCCGGGGCCCGGATCATGGCGGCGCTGACCGGGTTGGTCGCCGAACTGCGGCATGAGCCCGCCCCCGTCGAGGTCTACGACATTCGGGTGGGCCGGCGAGTGCCCCGGCTGGACGCCCGCTAGGGTGGGAGTCCGACCAGGGAGGCAGGATTTGATGACCGGGACACCGCAGCGGACTCGAGTGGCTCTGGTCTTCGGTGGGGTCAGCCCCGAGCACGGCGTCAGCTGCCTGACGGCCGGCAGCGTGGCCCGTGCGATCGACGCCGAGCGCTATCAGGTGATCGGTGTCGGCATCACCACCGACGGCCGCTGGGTACGGATCGATTCCTCCGAACTCGTCGCACTCGAGGTGACCGACGGACGGCTGCCGCAGGTGTCCGCCGACCGCCCGTCCGCGGTGCTGGTTCCCGCTGAGAGCGGAGCCGCCATCGCCACCCGCGCCGATGATCGGCTGATCGACGTCGAGCCGTTCGATGTGGCCTTCGCCCTGCTGCACGGCCCCTATGGCGAAGACGGGACGATCCAAGGCCTGTTCGAGATGCTCGGCGTCCGCTACGTCGGTGCCGGGGTGGCGGCCAGTGCCATCGGCATGGACAAAGACCTGATGAAGCGGTCAATGGCGGCCGCCGGGCTGCCGGTCGGACCGTGGGCCGCGCTCACCGACGCCGACTGGACTCATGATCGACAAGGCTGTCTGGCCCGGATCGCCGAGCTGCGCTACCCGCTGTTCGTGAAGCCCGCCCGCGGTGGCTCCAGTCTGGGCATCACTCAGGTCGATGAGCTCGATCAGTTGGTGCCGGCGATCGAGGCTGCCCGGGCCCTGGATCCGAAAGTCGTGGTCGAGCAGGGCTTCACCGGGGTGCGCGAGATCGAATGCGCGGTGCTGGGCAACCCGGACGGCCAGCCACGGGTCAGCCTGCCCGGCGAGATCATCATGAAGGGCGCGTCGGCCTTCTACGACTTCGACGCCAAGTACCTTCCCGAGGACCAGGTCAGCCTGGACGTGCCGGCGAAGCTGGACCCGGCCACCTCCGATCAACTGCGCGATCTGGCCCGGCGGACCTTCATCGCCATGGACGTGGAGGGCCTGGCCCGAGTCGATCTCTTCCTCGATGCTGACGGCACAGCCTGGGTCAACGAGCTGAATACGATGCCGGGATTCACCCGGACCTCGATGTTCCCGATGATGTGGGCGCAGGCCGGCCTGCCCTACTCGGAACTGATCAGCACACTGCTGGAGTTGGCGCTGAGCCGCCGGCTCGGCCTGCGATGAGCGGACGTCGGATCGCCGAACTCGGCGAGTTCGAGCTGATTTCGCTGATCACCGCCGGGTTGCGTGGCGGTGAGCAGGTGGTGATCGGGGCCGGGGATGATGCCGCGGTGCTGCGGCTGCGCGGCGATCTGGCGGTCTCCACCGACACCATGGTGGAAAACGTCCACTTCCGCCGGGACTGGTCTTCGGCCAATGACGTCGGACGCAAGGCCGTGGCGGCCTGTGTGGCCGATGCCGAGGCCATGGGCGCGATCGGGGTCGGCGTGGTGGTCGCGCTGTCGGTTCCCGGTGAGCTCGACGTCGACTGGTTCACCGAGTTCGCCGCCGGAGTCCGTGAGGAGTGCGACAACGCCGGAGTGTCGCTGGTCGGGGGAGACCTGACCAGCGCCGGACAGATCGTGATCACGGTGACCGTCCTGGCCGATCTGGCCGGACATGAGCCGCTGCGCCGCGACGGTGCTCAGCCCGGAGACCAGGTCGCCTTCTGCGGACGGCTCGGCTGGGCTGCGGCCGGCTTGGCCGTGCTCACCCGAGGGTTCCGGTCGCCCCGGGCCGTGGTGGTCGCCCAGCGCGTCCCCGAACCTCCCTATGGTCAGGGGATCGTGGCCGCCCAGGCGGGTGCCCACGCCCTGATCGACGTCTCCGACGGTCTGTTGGCCGACCTCGGCCACGTCGCAGCCGCCTCCGCGGTGCAGATCGAGCTGGACAGTACGGCTTTTGAGATCGTCGAACCGCAGCAGGCTGTGGCTGCGGCTCTCGGCGGTGGCAACCCGCTGATCTACCAGCTCACCGGCGGTGAGGACCACGCGCTGGTCGGGAGCTTCCCGCCTGGTCGGGTCCCGTCGGGCTGGACGGTGATCGGACGGGTGGTTGCCGGCCCGGCGCAGGTGCTCGTCGATGGTGCCGTCCCTGACTTCGGTGCGCCCGGCTGGGAGCACTTCGGAGCGGCCAGGTGACCGGCTCCCGGCGTGGAATCCATCCTTTGACAACCATCTTGGCCTAGGTTGGCGGTATGGCGACCCGCGCGCCTTCCCCCTCGCGGAGCCGCAGCAGCGCATCAGCGCGGCCTAGCGGATCCCGAGCCAGTGGAAGCAAGAAGAAGCCCCCGGCCCCCCAGGGGCCCTCTGGCCTGTCCAAGTTCGCCTCGGCGATCGGACGCGGCTTGGTCGCGATCTGGCGAGGTCTGGCCACCGGCCTGGGCACCGTTGTGCGCGCCGTCCCGCCGGCCGTCAAGGACCTGGAGCCGGAGAAGCGCCATGACGGCGTCGGGCTCTTTCTGACCCTGTTTGGCGGCGTGGTGGCCGCCCAGTTCTGGTTCGGGCTGCCGGCCCCGGTCGGTGACTGGATCCAGGTGGCGGCAGCGACTCCGGTCGGCTCGGCCGCTTACGTCCTGCCGGTGCTGGCCCTGGGCGTCGCCTGGCGGACCTGGCGCCATCCTGAGCGGCACGGCAACGCCGGACGGCAGGCTGTCGGCTGGATTGCGGCCACCTTCGGCATCCTGGGAATCCTGCACATTGCTCGCGGGCTGCCGCGGGGCGGACACCCCGAACTGGTCCGCGAGGCCGGTGGGTACCTGGGCTTCATCTCGTCGTCCTTCACTGTCGACTTGTTGACCGTGTGGCTGGCGGTGCCGGTGCTGGTGATCCTGGCCGGCTTCGGTGTGCTGGTGATCGCCGGGATCCCGATTGGTGATGTTCCTCGGTTGCTCGGCCAGTGGCGGGAGAAGCTGCGCCGCCCGGCCAAGCCCGAGATCGAATACGGGGCCAATCACCAGGCCTATGACACGCCGCTGGTCGCCGAGGATGAACCGATCGCGCCGGAGGACGAGGCGACGGTGGCCTTCACTCCGCCCGGGCTGCCCAGTCCGAAGAAGGCGGCTCGGCCGCCGCTGGAGGCTCCGGTGATGTCGCCGGGCCCGCTGCGCGCCGAGCAACCCCCGATCAGCGGCGACGTCGCCTACGTGCTTCCGGACCCGTCGGTGCTGCGGGCCGGCACCGTTCCCAAGGCGCGGACCACGGCCAACGAGCAGATCGTGCAGAGCCTCACCGAGGTGCTGCGTCAGTTCGAGATCGACGCCACCGTCACCGGCTACACCCGCGGCCCCACGGTCACTCGCTACGAAGTGGAGCTGGGCAACGCGGTGAAGGTTGAGAAGGTGACCGCGCTCGGCAAGAACATCGCCTACGCGGTCGCATCCGCCGACGTTCGGATTCTGTCGCCGATCCCTGGCAAATCGGCCATCGGCATCGAGATTCCCAATGCCGACAAGGAGATCGTCTCCCTCGGTGATGTGCTGCGCTCGCCGCGCGCTCGCGGTGACCACCATCCGCTGACTGTCGGCCTGGGCAAGGACGTCGAGGGTGGCTATGTCGTGGCCAACTTGGCCAAGATGCCGCACCTGCTGGTGGCCGGCGCCACCGGATCGGGCAAGTCCAGCTTCGTGAACTCGATGATCACCTCGATCCTGATGCGCTCCACTCCCGACGAAGTGCGGATGATGCTGGTCGATCCGAAGCGGGTCGAACTCACCCACTACGAGGGCATTCCGCATCTGGTCACCCCGATCATCACCAACCCGAAGAAGGCCGCAGAGGCGCTGCAGTGGGTGGTCCGCGAGATGGACGCCCGCTACGACGATCTGGCCGCCTTCGGCTTCCGGCACGTCGACGACTTCAACAAGGCCGTCCGGGCCAACCAGGTGAAGCTGCCGCCGGGTTCGGAGCGGGTGCTGGCGCCGTACCCATACCTGTTGGTGATCGTGGACGAGCTCGCGGACTTGATGATGGTGGCCCCGCGCGATGTCGAGGACTCGATCGTCCGGATCACTCAGCTGGCCCGTGCAGCCGGCATCCACCTCGTGCTGGCCACCCAGCGTCCGTCCACTGACGTGGTGACCGGCCTGATCAAGGCCAACGTCCCGTCTCGGCTGGCCTTCGCCACCAGTTCGATGACCGACTCCCGCGTCATCTTGGACACTCCGGGCGCGGAGAAGCTGGTCGGCCAGGGCGACGGGCTGTTCCTGCCGATGGGCCAGTCCAAGCCGCTGCGCGTCCAGGGCGCCTGGGTGACCGAGGCCGAGATCCGGGGCGTGGTGAAGCAGGTCAGCGACCAGTTGCCACCGCAGTACCGCGAGGATGTCACCGCGGTCGCCGACACCTCGCGAGCGGTCGCTGAGGACATCGGGGACGACCTCGAGCTGGTCCTGGAAGCCGCGCAACTCGTCATCAATCTGCAGTTGGGCTCGACCTCGATGCTGCAGCGCAAGCTGAGGGTCGGTTTCGCCAAGGCCGGGCGGCTGATGGACATCCTCGAGACCAGGGGAGTCGTCGGCCCGTCCGAAGGCTCCAAGCCGCGTGAGGTGCTGGTCAAGCCCGACGATCTGGACGAGGTCTTGGCCTCACTTCGCCTCGGCTGAGGTTTGCCGGGTACCGTGTACAGGTGCGCGAACCAGCTGGCGGCAAGGTTGCGGTCCATCTGATCGGTTTGGGCTGTGCCCGAAACGACGTCGACACCGAGGAGCTCGCCGGGCGATTATCGGCCGACGGCTTCGAGATCGTCGACGATCCGCAGGAGGCTTCGGCCATCGTGGTCAACACCTGTGGCTTCATCGAGGCGGCGAAGAAGGATTCGATCGACACCATCCTGGACGCCGCCGACCTCGGTGGGCCCAAGAAGGCGGTGGTTGCGGTCGGCTGTCTGGCTGAGCGCTACGGAGCCGAGCTGGCCCAGGCGTTGCCCGAGGCGGACGCGGTCCTCGGCTTCGATGACTATCCCGACATCGCCGAGCGGCTTCGGTTCATCCTGGCCGGTGGGCGTCCGGCCAGCCATCAGCCGCGGGATCGCCGCTCCCTACTGCCGCTGGCACCGGCCGCCCGGCAGGCGCATGCGGTGGGCATCACCGTGCCTGGCCACGCCCCGCTTCCGGCGGGGATGGCACCAGCCAGCGGGCCGCGTCCGATCCGTAAGCGACTCAGTTCCGGGCCGAGCGCGCCCCTGAAGATCGCCTCGGGCTGTGACCGGCGTTGCAGCTTCTGCGCCATTCCCGCCTTCCGCGGCTCCTATCTGTCCCGACCGATCGCCGAGGTGGTGGCCGAGGCGGAGTGGCTGGTCGGCGAGGGCGTGCGGGAGTTGGTGCTGGTCAGCGAGAACTCCACGGGCTACGGCAAGGATCTGGGTTCGAATCTGGAGACCCTGCTCACCGAATTGACCGGTGCGGTGCCGGTGGACTGGCTGCGGGTCTCCTACCTGCAGCCGGCCGAAATGCGGCCCTCGCTACTGGAAGCCATGGTGACCCTGCCCGGCGTGGTGCCGTACTTCGACCTGCCGTTCCAGCACGCGTCGCCGCCGGTACTGCGCCGGATGCGACGCTTCGGCGATCCGGAGTCCTTCCTGGACTTGATCGAACGGATCCGGGACGGACGTCCGCTGGCCGGAATCAGGAGCAATGTGATCGTCGGCTTCCCCGGTGAGACCGCCGAGGATTTCGAGATCTTGTGCGAGTTCATCGCTGCGGCCAACCTCGACGCCGTGGGGGTCTTCGGCTACTCCGACGAGGAGGGTACCGAGGCGTCCGGGCTGGGCCAGAAGGTATCGCCGGAGCTGATCGCCGAAAGGGTCGACCGGCTCGCGTCCCTGGTGGACGAAGTCTCGACCCAGCGGGCCGAGGCCCGGATGGGCGAGCGCGTGCAGGTCCTGGTCGAGAGCGGCAGCCAGAGTGCCGGCTGGATCGGTCGAGCCGCCCATCAGGGCCCTGAGACCGACGGCCAGGTCAGTCTTGGCAATGTGGTCGGGGTCGGTCCGGGCAGTCTGGTCTGGGGTAGGGTCACAAGCACCGACGGCGTTGATCTGGTCGTCGAGGTGGAGGATTGATGACCCAGGAAACGCCGACCCGCGGCATCCCCGCCAACCTGCCCAATGCGCTCACCGTGTTGCGGCTGGTGCTGGTGCCGGTGGTCGTGGTGCTGCTCTTCATCGACCCGTCCAGCCTGGTCTGGAGACTGGCAGCCACGGTGGCGTTCGGCGTGGCGATTCTCACCGACTACTTCGACGGACGGCTGGCCCGCAAGCACAACCTGATCAGCGACTTCGGCAAGATCTGGGACCCGATCGCGGACAAGGCGCTGACCGGTGCGGCATTCGTCAGCTTGAGCATCCTCGGTGAGCTGCCCTGGTGGGTGACGATCCTGATCCTGGTCCGGGAGTGGGGAATCACCTGGATGCGGGTGATCATGCTGCGCTACGAGGTGATGGCGGCCGCTGCCGGTGGCAAGCTGAAGACACTGCTGCAGTCGATCGCGCTGCTGATGTTCCTGCCTTACAACATCTGGTCCACCGTGGCCGTGTTCCCATTCTGGTTCTGGCTCGGCTGGCTGGTGATGGGGGCGGCCTTCGTGCTGACGGTGGTGACCGGTGTGATGTACATCTTCGATGCGCTCCGGCTGCGGGCGGCGGCCCAGGCCGCACGCGAGCGCGATGGCTCCGCCTGAACTGACGGCGGAAGCCGTGGTGGCCGGCCTGACCGCGTCCGGCCAGACCGTGGCGACCGCGGAGTCGCTGACCGGTGGTTTGATCGGGGCCACCCTGACCGAGGTGCCGGGGGCATCAGCGGCCTACCTGGGTGGCGTGATCGTCTACGCCACCGAGCTGAAGGCCCGGCTCGGTGGCGTGCCCCCCGCATTGCTGGAGCGTGATGGCCCGGTGGCGGGGAGTACCGCCGAGAGTCTGGCCGCGGGCGTCCGCCACTCGACCGGCGCGACCTGGGGACTGGCTGTCACCGGTGTGGCCGGACCCAGCAGTCAGGACGGTCATCGTCCGGGAACCGTCTGGATCGGCGTGGCTGGACCGTCCGGCGTCACCAGCCGGTTGTTGGATCTGTCCGGCGACCGTTCCGAGATCCGCGTCCAGACCGTCCGGGCGGCACTGGCTTTGTTGGCCGAACTGGCGCTCGGCAAAGACGTGGGGTGAGAGTGAGGAACATCACGCCCACCGCGTGGCGTTGTATCAGCTGACCGGGGAGGCTTCCGGGGACAGGTAGAGTCGGAACATGGCCCAAGATGTGCGTGAGCGCCCGCTACTGATGCGGGAGCTGCTTGGTGAGACCCTGCGTGAAGTGCGCACCGGGTCGAAGCTCACCCTGCGTGAGGTCTCAGGACGGGCTCGGGTCAGCCTGGGCTACCTCTCCGAGATCGAGCGCGGCCAGAAGGAAGCCTCTTCGGAGCTGCTGAACGCCGTCTGTGCTGCCCTGGACGTGCCGCTGGCCGACGTGCTGCGGTCGGTGTCGGATCGACTCGACGAGCATGCGGCCGACAACGTGACCCAGCTGCGGCCGGCCGGCCCGCGGGTCTACGCGGCATAGCGGATGCGCGAGGCGGAGCTTCGCGGCAAGCTGGCCCGCCATCTGGGCGCCACCTACTCGCTGGCCTGGTCCGACACCGTGGTGATCGGGCAGCTGGAGCACCGGACGGTCTCGCAGGCACTGGCCGCGGGTGTCCCGTGTCGACGGATCTGGTTGGCCGCCTGGAGCGCACTGGAGCTTCCCGACACCGAGCGGTGATCGTTCGGTGTGTCGCGGGATTTCGAACACCTGTTCGCCTAGGCTGTGGATGACACATAGCCCTGGAGGCGGATTTCCACAGATTCCCCGCCGGGCGAAGAAGTGTCAGCGACCGTCCCTACAGTGATGGCGAACTGTACGAGAAGATCTTAGGAAGGACGCCGACATGGCGATTGCGGACCGGGAAAAGGCGCTGGCTGCGGCGTTGGCGCAGATCGAAAAGGCGCACGGCAAGGGCTCAGTGATGCGCCTAGGGGACGAGACCAGGCTGCCGATCGAGGTGATCCCGACCGGGTCGATCGCACTGGATGTCGCCCTTGGTATCGGTGGCCTGCCTCGTGGCCGCGTCGTCGAGATCTACGGTCCCGAATCCAGCGGCAAGACCACGGTGGCCCTGCACGCGATCGCCAACGCCCAGGCCGCAGGCGGCATCTGTGCCTTCATCGACGCCGAGCATGCGCTGGATCCCGACTACGCGGGCAAGCTCGGGGTCGACACCGACGCCCTGCTGGTCAGCCAGCCGGATAACGGCGAGCAGGCTCTGGAGATCGCCGACACGCTGGTCCGTTCGGGAGCTCTGGCGCTGATCGTGATCGACTCGGTGGCCGCGCTGACGCCGCGTGCCGAGATCGAGGGCGAAATGGGTGACAGCCACGTCGGTCTCCAGGCTCGACTGATGAGTCAGGCGCTGCGCAAGATGACCGGCGCATTGTCCGGTGCGAATACCACCGCGATCTTCATCAACCAGCTGCGGGAGAAGATCGGCGTGATGTTCGGCTCGCCGGAGACCACCACCGGTGGCCGGGCGCTGAAGTTCTACTCCTCGGTGCGGCTGGACGTCCGCCGGATCGAGACCTTGAAGGACGGTGCCGAGATGGTCGGCAACCGTACGCGGGTCAAGGTCGTCAAGAACAAGGTGGCACCGCCGTTCAAGCAGGCCGAGTTCGACATCATCTACGGCCAGGGGATCAGCCGGGAGGGCAGCCTGATCGATCTGGGTGTCGATACCGGGATCATTCGCAAGGCCGGCGCCTGGTTCACCTATGAGTCCGATCAGCTCGGCCAGGGCAAGGAGAACGCCCGCACCTACCTGAAGAACAACCCGGAGGTTGCCGACGAGATCGAGCGACGGATCCTGGCCCACCTCGGGGTGGGGGCTACCGCCGAGGTCCCCGAGGGTGTCGATCCGGTGACCGGCGAGGTGGAGTTCTGAGGCGATGAGTGCCACAACGCCGGCGGGCCGTGTCCTCAACGAGCAGCCTGAGGACAGCCCGACGGCGGCCGATCACGCGGCCGATCCGCTGGCAGTAGCCCGCGAGATCGCGTTGCGGCAGCTCACCGTTCGGGCACGCAGCCGGGCGGAGCTGGCGAGGGCGCTGTCGCGAAAGGGCGTCCCGGAGGAGACAGCGCGGCAGGTGCTCGATCGGCTGACCGACGTCGGCTTGATCGATGATGCCGCCTTTGCCAGAGAGTGGCTGGCAGCGGGTGGGCGGCGGCAGCGCAGTCGGCGGGTACTGATCTCCGAGCTCGGCGAGAAGGGTGTCGATCGCGAGATCATCGACGAGGCGGTGGCCGAGCTCGACGGCGATCACGACTATGCAGTAGCTCGGGGCTACGCCGAGCGTAAGGCGGCGAGCCTGGCTCGGCTGGAACCACAGGTTCGCTATCGGCGGTTGACCGGGGCACTGGCTCGCCGTGGTTTTCCGAGTTCGGTGGTGGCCCAGGTGGCTCGCGAGGTGCTGGCCGACCTTGACCTGTTGGACGGCGGCGAACAAGAGGTTTAGCCTGCCTGTGGACGCGCGAGCGCCACTGATGTGCTGCTGAAATCAACGAGGGGACTGAGACCCCAACTTCCTGATCTGGCTCGAGGCGTTGACGCTATTGAGCTGGTGAGTGTTTGGCACGCCTTGGCTGTGCGATTTGCCGTCCCCTGACTCGGGAGGTGAAGCACTGTGGACACTCCACTTCTGCTGGCCGTCATCACTGTGCTGGCGGTGGCGGTCGTGCTGTTGGTCGTCGGGCTGGCGCTGGCGATGCGCCAGGCCGGTGTCGGCCGGGTCGCTACCGCAGCGCTACAGCAGTCACTGAGCCGGCGGGAGGCCGCGGTGGAGGTCGGCGAGCACGAGCTGGCCGCGGCTCAGACGGAGCTGGCCGATGCCCGGGAGGCGCACCTCCAGGCTGAGGATGAACTGGCACGACGAGCTGCCGAGCTGGATGAGCTGCAGGCGCAGCGGGATCAGATCTGGGAGCAACGAGTCGGACTTAGCCAGGCCGAAGCCCGGGCAGAGGTGCTCGCCCAGGCAGCCCGGGAGGCCCGACTTCAGTCGGCCCAGCAAGCCCGGGAGATCGAGAACGAGGCCCGTGCCGGTGCAGAGACCACGGCGCGAGCGCTGATCACCACTGCTGTGCAGAGGCTGGCGGCTGAGCAGACCTCGGAGTCGGTGGTCACCTCGGTGGCGCTACCCAGCGAGGAGATGAAGGGCCGGCTGATCGGTCGCGAGGGCCGCAACATTCGCGCTTTCGAGCAGATCACCGGAGTGAACCTGCTGATCGACGATAACCCCGAGTCCGTCCTGCTGTCCTGCTTCGACCCGGTCCGTCGGGAGACCGCGCGGCTCACCCTGGTGGATCTGATCGAGGATGGACGGATCCATCCGGCGCGGATCGAGGAGGCGCACGCACGCAGCACTGAGCGACTCAGCCAGGCGAGCCTGCGCGCCGCGGAGGACGCCGTGCTCGAAATGGGCATCACCGACCTGTCGCCGGAGCTGTTGCCGGTGCTCGGCTCGCTGCAGTTCCGGACGTCCTATGGTCAGAACGTGCTGCGCCATCTGATCGAGTGCGGACACATCGCCGGTCTGCTGGCCGCCGAGCTGGGCCTGGACGAGGCGACATGCCGTCGGGCGGCCTTCCTGCACGACATCGGCAAGGCGGTCAGCCATCAGGAGCCCGGCTCGCATGCCTTGGCCGGCGCAGCCCTGGCCCGCCGCGCGGGCGAGCACCCCGACATCGTTCATGCCATTGAGGCCCACCACAATGAGGTCGAGCCGCGCACCGTCGAGGCGATCCTCACCCAGGCCGCCGATGCGATCAGCGGCAGCCGTCCCGGTGCCCGCCGAGAGAGCGTCGAGCTCTACGTGAAGCGATTGGCCAAGCTGGAGGAGCTCGCCGGGGCGCATGCCGGAGTGCAGAAGGTATTCGCCATGCAAGCCGGACGCGAGATCCGGGTGATGGTTGCCCCCGAACAGGTCAGCGATGCCGAGGCCGCAGTAATCGCCAGAGACATCGCCAAGGAGGTCGAAGGTCAGCTCACCTACTCGGGCAATATCCGAGTGACGGTGGTGAGGGAGTCGCGGGCCACCGCACTGGCTCGCCGTTCGGTCAACGCCGGGTAGAGTTCTCGCCCATGCGTACCTACGAGGTGGTCACCTACGGCTGCCAGATGAACGTCCACGATTCCGAACGGATCCAGGGTGTCCTCGAGGCGGCGGGCTACATCGCCGTCTCGCCGGGCGATCAAGCCGACGTCGTGGTGTTCAACACCTGCGCGGTCCGGGAGAATGCGGACAATCGGCTCTACGGCAATCTAGGTCACCTGGCGCCGGTGAAGGGTGCGCATCCGGGCATGCAGATCGCCGTCGGTGGCTGCATGGCCCAGAAGGACCGTCAGGTCGTTGTCGAGAAGGCGCCCTGGGTGGATGTGGTCTTCGGCACCAACAATCTGGGCTCGCTGCCGGTGCTGCTGGAGCGGGCGCGGATCCAGCAGGAAGCCCAGGTCGAGATTCTGGAGTCGCTGGAGCGGTTCCCGTCCACGCTGCCGACCCGTCGGGACTCGGCCTACGCGGCCTGGGTGTCGATCAGTGTCGGCTGCAACAACACCTGCACCTTCTGCATCGTGCCCTCCCTGCGCGGCAAGGAGACCGATCGGCGTCCCGGGGACATCTTGGCTGAGATTCACACCCTGGTCGCCGAGGGCGTCCAGGAGGTCACCCTGCTCGGCCAGAACGTGAACAGCTACGGCGTGGAGTTTGGAGACAGGGGAGCCTTCGCGAAACTGCTGCGCGCCTGCGGTGACGTGGACGGGCTGGAGCGGGTCCGGTTCACCTCGCCCCACCCAGCCGCGTTTACCGATGACGTGATTACGGCCATGGCCGAGACGCCGAATGTCATGCCCTCGCTGCATATGCCGCTGCAGTCGGGTTCGGACCGAGTGCTGAAGGCGATGCGCCGCTCCTACCGCAGCGAGAAGTTCCTCGGCATCCTGGACCGAGTCCGGGCCGCGATGCCGCACGCGTCGATCACCACCGACATCATCGTTGGCTTCCCCGGAGAGACCGAGGAGGACTTCCAGGCCACGCTGGATGTCGTCAGCGCCGCACGCTTTGCCGCCGCCTTCACTTTCCAGTACTCGATTCGTCCGGGTACCCCGGCCGCCACGATGCCCGACCAGGTGCCGCGCGAGGTCGTCCAGGAGCGCTACGAGCGGCTCGTGGATCTCGTCGGGGAGATCAGTTGGGCGGAGAACAAGGCGCTGGTCGGTCAGACGGTCGAAGTGATGTTCGCCGAGGGCGAGGGACGCAAAGACGAGGCCACTTCCCGGATGTCGGGTCGGGCCAAGGACAACCGGCTGGTGCACGTCCGGGTTCCCGAGGAGCTCGAACTGCGTCCGCGTCCCGGTGACTTCGCCGAGGTGGAGATCACCTATGCCGCTCCACACCATCTGAATGCCGATGCCGGGCTGCGGAACCTTCGCCGCGGCGCGGGAGCGGCCGCCGCGGCTGCACCCCGTGGTCGCCAACTGAGCATTCAGCCCAAGAATTGAGCCGGGGAGCCGGCCAGTCGGCCGACCCCCCGGGATCGTCGTACTGCGGGCGCGTAGCCCGCTCAGATCAGGCGGACGGTGGTTACTTGTCACCACCGAGCTGATCGGAGATGAACTCCTGAGCCTGGTCCACCTGGGCCGCGAACTTCCCGTCGGTCTGCCCATCAATGAAGTCGCCGAGCATCTCGACACCTTCCTTGATCTCGTCCGCATGGTCGGCCACGGCTCCCTTGATCTGTTCGACGAAGTCCATGCGACCTCCTTTCTGTTCCCGGCCCGGGACGATCCCGGTGCGCTCACCATTGTGAGCGTCGCCGCGCCCCGGCGCCAGAGATTGGGTAAACATCGGCACAATGTCTGTCGTGAGCATTCCGGTGGTGGTAATCAACGGGCCCACCGCCAGTGGAAAGTCCGGTCTGGCGGTCGACGTTGCGCGCGCGCTGATCGCGAGCGGGCTTCCGGCTGAGGTGGTGAACACCGACTCGATGCTCGTCTATCGGGGAATGGACATCGGAACCGCGAAGCCGAGTCTGGCCGAACGAGCGGGAGTCAGACATCACCTGATCGACATCCTCGAGATCACCGAGGAGGCCAGTGCGGCTCGGCTGCAGGAGCTGGCTCGGGCAGCGATCGCCGATTGCCGGCAACGCTCGGTGGTACCGATCCTGGTCGGTGGCTCCGCCCTGTACGTCCACGCCATCATCGACGAGTTCAGTTTTCCGGCCACCGATCCGGTGGTGCGGGCCCGGCTGGAAGCTGAGCTGGAGCAATTCGGCAGCGCCGAGCTCCACGCCCGGCTTGCGGCTCAGGCGCCCGAGGTGGCCGCCGGCATCCTGCCGGGCAACGGACGCCGGGTGGTCCGGGCGCTCGAGGTGCTGGAGCTGACCGGGAGCTTCCGCTCGCAGTTGCCGCAGTGGCGCTACGCGGTCGGCCCTGTCCTGCAGTTCGGCCTGGAGGTGCCTCGCGCCGAGCTCGACATTCGGATCGCCGAGCGGGTGGAAGCGATGTGGGCCGCCGGTCTGGTCGCTGAGGTGGCCGCACTGGAACGGCGCGGCTTGCGCGAGGGAAGGACGGCGTCGCGGGCGATCGGCTATCGGCAGGTGCTGGCCCAACTCGCCGGAGAGTGCAGCCAGGACGAGGCCAGGCAGGCGACGATCCAGGTGACCCGCCGGTTCGCCCGAAAGCAGCTGGGCTGGCTGCGCCGCGATCCCCGGATCGTCTGGCTGAGCCCGGGCCCGGAGGCGGTGGAGACGATTGTGTCCGAGCTCCAAGGTAGGCTTCGACAAGGCG
>Ga0268263_1000963_pt1 | contig 31624 bp, 31 predicted proteins | sample Biomet5_FD_190358 | JGI IMG/M metagenome (GOLD analysis project Ga0268263, IMG submission 190358) | Microbial communities from bioreactor (seeded with sewage sludge) at LBNL, California, USA - Biofuel metagenome 5 (SPAdes) (version 4) | ecosystem: Engineered > Bioreactor > Anaerobic >... | reverse complement strand
CCTTCGTCCCCCTGGACCCCCGGTATCGAGCGCGCACGCCGGCCCTGAAACGGGCCGTCCTGCGCGTTCGACTCGTGCCTGACGGCGACGGTTGGTTCTGGGACTTTACTCACCCCCCTGAAAGGGGGCGCGGGGGTGGTCCAGGCGGGGGGCGCGCAGCCCACCGCCTGGACGCCGGAGGCGTTCTGCTGAGCGCCTGCCCAGCCGGGTATTGATGCCCTTGCCGGTCCGGCTTGCATTCTTCGCATTGGTGGCTATACCTTTTCACGCTGTTGCCGATAATGTTAAGGCGACAGAGGCGCAGAGGGCCGGACCATCCCGGCTGCACTTGAGAGCAAGGCGGTTTGAGTCGTGGCGAAGAAGGAAGCGAAGCCCGCTGAAGACGTCGCCGTCGATGGCGAGGCTCCAAAGAAGTCTAAGAAGAAGCTGTTCATCATGGTCGGCATCCTGGTGCTGCTGTTGGGCGCGCTGGGCGCTGGCGGGTGGTACGGCTACAAGTGGTGGATGGGCCGCAAGGCCGGCGGCGACGCCAATGCGACCGCTCAGAAGGCCGACGAGCACGCCAAGAAGGACGAGAAGGGTGGCCATGGCGAGTCCAAGGACGGCAAGGCGGCCACGGGCGAGGGCGGCGGCGAGCTGGTGAGCATTCCGCCGCTGCTGGTGAACCTGGCCGAGCCCCAGGGCCGCCGCTATTTGAAGCTTGCGCTGGACGTCGAGGTCCGGGACAAGCCGGCGGCCGACGAGCTGAACAAGAGCATGGCCAAGGTCAAGGACGCGTTGTTGCTGCTTTTGTCCAGCAAGACCTATGACGACCTCGCCAGCCTGGAGAGCAAGATTCTGCTCAAGAAGGAGATCGTGGAGCGCCTGACGCTCGTTTTGGGCGAACAGAAGGTGCTGCGCGTGTACATCACCGAGATCGTCATCCAGTAGGCGTGCGCGGCGTGCGGCCTGTTGCTTGTGCACGGGAATTGCAGTAATGCGGGGAGTGACCCGCTCGTATGGCCGCTGACGCGGCGCTGCGGGTTCTCACCTACAGCACGGAGAGGTCAGCATGGCCGACGACAAGGACCAGGACAAGCTCGCCGAGGAATGGGCCAACGCCCTGCTTGAGCAGGAGAAACCCGCCGGCGAAGCCAAGCCCGATGGCGGTTCCGCTGCTGCGGCTTCCGGCGATGAGGCCCTGGCCGACGAATGGGCCAAGGCCCTGGCGACGCAGGAGGCCGATGACGTCAAGAAGGATAAGGAGCAGAGCTTCCTCCGCACGCAGACCCACGAGCCGGAATTCAAGGACATGACGGCCGAGCACAAGGCCCAGCGCCAGAATCCCGGCACCAAGCGCGATCTCGACTTCATCCTGGACATCCCGCTGGAGGTTTCGGCCGAACTCGGCCGCACGCGTCTTTTGATCAACGAGCTGCTGCAACTGGGGCAGGGCTCGGTGGTGGAGCTGAACAAGCTGGCGGGCGAGCCGCTGGAGATTTTCGTCAACGGCAAGCTGGTGGCCCGCGGCGAGGCCGTGGTCATCAACGAGAAGTTCGGCATCCGTCTTACGGACATCATCAGCCCCATCGAGAGGGTCAAGCAGCTTGCCTGATCAGCTCTTTTTTGACATCGTGAAGACGGTCGTCGCGTTGGCCTTCATTGTTGGCCTCGTGTACGGATTCGTGTATCTGATGAAGCGGCTGTTGCCCGGCGTTGTGCGCAACGGGGTGGCGCGGGTGGACCTGTTCGTGGTCTCCCAGCTTTCCCTGGGGTCGCGGCAGAAGGTCTGCGTGGTGCGTGTGCAGGACAGGACGCTGGTTCTGGGCGTCTCCGAGGGCTCCATCACCACGTTGGCCGAACTGACGGCGGCCAAGCCGGACGCGAAGAAGGAAGCTGATGATCCCAAAATCTTCGCCGAGCTGCTTACCTGGCACAAGGACGGCGCTGCGCCCGAAGGACCGCGCGTGGAGCCTCCGCGCACGGACAAGCGCTCGCGCGTCGCTGCGCCGCCTCCTGAGGCCGAACCGGCCGATCCTGACGACCGCGGCGACGGGCCGCTGCTCTTCCCGCCCGGCAAGCGGCCGCATCTGTAGCCTCGTTTTCGGCGCGCTGGCGCTGCTTCTGCTGTTTCTGCCCGCCTTGGCGCTGGCGGCTTCGCCGGCGACCAACAGCGCGAGCATTCCCACGCTGACCATGCAGCTCTCCGCGGGGCAGAGCGAACCGGGCAAGGTCGCGGTCGCGCTGGAGGTCATGTTCCTGCTCACGGTGCTGGCCATTGCGCCGTCCATCGTGCTGACCATGACCTCGTTCACCCGGATCATCATCGTCTTCCACTTCCTGCGTCAGGCCATGGGCACGCCGCAGATGCCGCCGCCGCAGATCATGGCCTCCCTGGCCTTGTTCATGACGCTGGTGATCATGAGCCCGGTGATGAAGGCCGTGAACCAGGACGCGCTCCAGCCCTATCTGGACGAGAAGATCGGCTTCAAGGAGGCGCTGGACAAGGCTCAGGTGCCCATCCGCGCGTTTTTGTTCAAGCACACGCGCGAGAAGGATCTGTCGATCTTCTATTCCATCACCAAGGAGTCGCGGCCGGAGAACAAGGAGCAGGTTTCGACGATCATGCTCGTGGCCGCGTTCACCATCAGTGAGCTCAAGACCGGTTTCACCATTGGCTTTTTGATCTATATTCCGTTTTTGATCCTGGACATGGTCGTGGCGAGCATCCTGCTGTCCATGGGCATGATGATGCTGCCGCCGGCCATGGTTTCGTTGCCGTTCAAGATCCTGCTGTTCATCCTGGTTGACGGGTGGAGTCTGCTCATCGGCTCCCTCGTGAACTCTTTTGCCTGACGAGGCTGATGCGCAATGGCTGTGACACCGGAATTCGTGGTGGGCTTCGCTCGCGAGGCCATGGAGCTGACCCTGGTGATCTGTCTGCCGATGATGGGCGTCGGGCTCGTCGTCGGCGTGGCCATCAGCATCTTCCAGGCCGCCACGCAGATCCAGGACGCCACGCTGGCCCTCGTGCCCAAACTCATCGCCATGTTTATAGCCCTGATCATCGCCTTTCCCTGGATTATGGACAAGATGATGACCTATACCACAAATCTGCTCATCAACCTGCCGAACTACCTCCGATAGCGTTTCAAACGTCGCGCGCGGCGCAACCGCGCTCTTTTCGCGCCGCCTTGCCAAAGCGCCGTGCTGGCGCTAGAGACACTGTGCGCACGTCGCGCCAGGATCCCCCATGCACACCGACACCGCCTCCATATCCCTTTACGACCGCCTCGCGCGGCATCCCGGCCGCATCGCCGCCGTGCTCATCCTCGTGCCGACGCTGGTGCGCCTGTGGTTCGTGGCCACGCATCAGCTCGGGCTGGTGCAGGATGAGGCGCAGTATTGGGACTGGACCCGCCATCTTCAGCTGACCTACTACTCCAAGGGTCCGCTCATCGCCTGGATCATCAAGACCTTCGTCACGATTTTCGGCGATACGGAGCTGGGCGTGCGCATGGGCTCCATCGTCGGGGCCGCGCTGTTCCCGTTGACGTTGTGGTGGCTCGTGGCCGGGCTGTGGAAACGGCCGGTCATGGCCGTGTGCGCGGTGTTCCTCGCTGCCGCCGCGCCCTTGTTCCAGGCCCTGGGCATCCTCATGACCACGGACAACCCGTTCGTGCTTTGCTGGTCCCTGGCGATGATCGCCCTGTATGCGGCGAGCACGCCGGACGAGGAGGGCAGGGAGCGCGGCTGGTGGCCATATTTGCTGCTCGCCGGGGCCTATGGCGTCGGCATCCTGGCCAAGTACACCATGCTTGGCCTGGCCGGTCTTGCGCTGCTCCACGGGCTGGTTCTGCGACGCGCCGGCGTGCTGCCGCGGCGGTACTGGCCACGGCTCATCCTGGCCCTGGCCGCCGGCGTGGTCATTGGCTTTCTGCCCACGCTTGTCTGGAACATGCAGAACGGCTTCGTGGGCTACAAGCACGTGCTTTACCTCATCGGCGTGTCCGGCAAGGGCGCGGAGACGCTGTTCCGCATCAGCCGCGTGCCGGAGTATGTCGGCGCGCAGCTCGGCTTCGCCCTGCCGTGGTGGTTCTGGCTTATGCTGGTCGGCGGATGGCGCGCGGTCCGTTTGCTGTGGCGTCCGGGCGTGAATCCGGACGGTGTGCGGCTGGACACGGTACAGTCCTCCGTGCTGGCGCTGTTCTTTTGGCCCATGACGCTGTTCTTCCTGGCCTGGAGCTTCCACACCAAGGTTCTGGCCAACTGGAACACGGTGAGTTTCGTGGCGGGCTGCGTGCTTGGGGCCGTGGAGCTGGAGCGGCTGCTCCTGGCGCCGACGCGCCGACGCGAGAAACTGCTCAAGGCCGGCGCCTGGGCCAGCGCCGTGTTGTTCTTGTTCCTGCATGTGCACCAGCTGCTGCCGCTGCCGCCCTCGCTCAATCCGGCGCACCGGCTCAAGGGCTGGGAGGACATGGCCCAGCACATCTCCGAGGTCGCCGGGCAGCGCTTCGCCGATCCCCGGCGCGTGTTCTACATGAGCGACGTCTACGACATCACCGCGGAGCTGGCCTTCTACGTTCCGGGCCAGCCGGAGGCCTATTGCCTGTGGTGGAGCGACCGGCGCATGAACCAGTATGACCTCTGGGGCGGTCCTAAGGGCAGGGAAGGCTGGGACGCCGTGCTCGTGCTGCGCGGCGATTCGCCGGGGCTTCCGCCCGTGGTCTCGGACATGTTCGCCAGCGTCACCGGTCCGTTCCGCTATGTGGCGTCCTACCGCAACCAGCCCGTGCGGCCCTTTTATTACTATCTGTGCAGCGGCTACAACGGTCGCTGGCCCATGCGCTTCTCGGGCAGCTTCTAACCCTTGACAATTCGCGATTTGCGTAGACTTGCGTGACAATCGTTGACATCTTTTGACAACCGGTGCATATGTACGTACATCGGTGTCTTATGAGCGACAACGATGCGCATGCGGTTGAATCGGGCGCGTTTCTGCCCCGACTGTTGACCATCCGGGAAGTGGCGGACATCTTGCGAGTCCACCCCCGGACGGCGTACAGACTGGTGAAGGACGGCAGTCTGGCCGGCATCCGCGTGGGCACGCAGTGGCGCGTCACCGAGGAAGCGCTGCACGAGTACGTGGCGCACGGCTGGCGGCACTGGCGGCCTGAACCGTCCAGGAACAGGTCACGGCAGTACAAGCTGCCCTTGTAACGGCATTTCGGTGGAGGAGAGCGCATGAACACCACGAGCGGCTTTCAGCAGCATGCCAACGGTCCGCGTCCCGTGACCCTGCCCAATGATTTCGGCAAGCCGCTGTCGCTCACCGCCAGCCTTGTGGCGGAGGACATCCACTTCAGCACCGGTTCCGGCGTGCTGACGGTGGAGAAGGTCTACCGCACGCCCGAGGGCCGCGTCGCCTACGGCATCATTTCCGCCTCGGCCGAGAACCGCGAGCGTCGCGCCTACAGCCTGGACGATCAGGGCGAGACGGTCATCGCCGACAATGGCTGCTACTGCGTCGAGCTCGCCGTGGATGACCTTTACGAGTTGCTGGCCATGGCCCTGCAGGATGACGCGCTGCACGCCGTGGGCGAGCACGCGGTGATTCGCCCGGCAGTGAACGAAGAGTAGGACGCTCTGTTTGCAAAATGAAGACGCCCGGTTTCGGCCGGGCGTCTTTTTTTGCGTCGTGCGGGCGCTCAGCTCCTGCCGTCGTTGTCGCCCAGGGAGTCCTGGCCCGTGGATTCGAGCACGGAGCGCCAGTAGTCGGACTCGATGTTGAGCTTCTTGCGCTTCATGGTCACCAGCTCCAGCGGAACGTTCACGTAGCGCGACTGGAGCCGGCTGAGGACCATGCCGGTCTTGCCGGCCATGGCGGCGTGCACGGCGTTCTGGCCCAGGAAGCCGCAATAGACGCGGTCGTTGGCGTTGGCCGGCACGGAGCGGATGATGTAGCTGGGGTCGATGAACTTGATTGTGGCCTCCATCTCGCGCTGCTTGAAGTGCTCCTTGATGCGGCTGATGAGCAGGGAGCAAATGTCGCAGAGCACGGGGTTGCCGGAGGCGTCGGTGCGGCCGCTGGCCTCGCAGAGGTGTTGTCCCGCGCCCTCGGCCACGACGATGACGGCGTGGTGGCGGCGGCGCAGGCGCTGTTCCAGTTGCGCCAGCAGCCCGTCGGGCCCGTCCAGGGCGAAGTTGTTCTCCGGCACGAGGACGAAGTTGACCTCCTTGAGGGCCAGGGTGGCCTGGGCGGCGATGAACCCGGATTCGCGGCCCATGAGCTTGACGATGCCGATGCCGTTGTACGCGCCGTTGGCCTCGACGTGGGCGCAGGCGATGGCCTCGGTGGCCTTTTCCACGGCCGTGTCGAAGCCGAAGGAACGGCCCACGAAGTTGATGTCGTTGTCGATGGTCTTGGGGATGCCGATGACGGCGATGCGCGAGTTGCGCGCCTTGATCTCCTTGACGATGCTGGAGGCGGCCTTCATGGTCCCGTCGCCGCCGATCATGAACAGGACGTTGATGTTCATGCGCTCCAGCGCGTCAACAACCTCGTCCGGGGCCTGCGGCCCGCGCGAGGAGCCCAGCTCGGTTCCGCCGAACACATGGAAATTGCTGACGTTGTCCGGAGTGAGTTCGCGGATGTCATGGCCGTACTTGGGGATGAACCCCTGCAGGCCGTAGCGGATGCCGATGACCGAGGCCACGTGGTAGTGGTGGTGGGCGTCCATGACGATGGCCCGGATGACGTCATTGATGCCCGGGCACAGGCCGCCGCAGGTGACGATGGCGCACTTGACCTTGGACGTGTCGTAGTAGAGTTGGCCGCAGGGGCCGGCCTTCTCGAAGGACATGGGCTGTCCGTGGACGCCGAGGACGTCGGCCTCCTCCTCGGTGAGGCTCAGGGTGATCTTTTCGTCCTGGGTGACGAAGTTGCAGTAGCGCAGCGGCGAGGGGATTTTGGCCGCGCCGAGGGTGGGGATGCTGGTGTCGAACGAGGGTTTCTTGGGAGCGGCTGGCTTGACCATGATCTTCCTCCATGCCCTTTGGGTGCTTGTGTCTTCCGCATAGCCGAATCCGGGGCAGGCGTAAACACTTTGCGCACCGCCGGAGGCGTCATTTGATGCGCAGCAGTTCCGTGGCCGTCTCGTCCAGGCCGTCGCGATAGGGCACGACGAGGGGCTCCTGCGCGGCCTTCCGCAACGTGGTTGCGGTTGGCTTCGCCTTGGGGTCGATGCGGATTTCGCCTTCCTGCCGCCGGTCGGCCCAGAGCATGACCCATTCGCGCGAAACCGCGCGGCAGTAAATCCGGCTGTCTGCCCGGCCCGCACCGGGAAGCGTTTCGAAGATGCGGAACGTGCGGCCCTGGAGGCGCGCCGTCCCGTTGGGGGCGATGGCGATGGTGGCCCAGTCTTCCGCAAACACCTGCGCCGCCGGGCGTCCCGTTTGCGCATCATAATAGCGCACGTGGCGGTCCACGTCGCGCAGGCGCAGACAGTTGTTTGTGGGCGACCATTCGAGCAGCGGCGGCACACTGTGGAAGATCGGGCGCGCCTGCCAGGTCTTGCGCATGGAGACGAGGAACAGCCTGTCGCCGCGGAGCTCCGTCCAGCCGCTGTCTTGTTGCGGCGCCAGCGCCGGCGCGTTTTCGCGCGCGTTCCCGGCCAGGTCCCAGAGGATCGTTTCGCCGTCGTGTCTGCGGAGCAGCACGTCGCCGCCCTGGATGGCGCCGCCGGTGTAGGGGCCCTCGGGGATGCGCAGCGTGATCAGCCGCGCGCCGCTGCGGCCGTTCCAGACCGCGCCCTGGCCGTCCTCGCGCACAGCGACGAGCGCTCCGCCGCCTTCGGTGAAGGCGAACAACGCCAGCTGTCCGGCCAGGTTGCCCACGACGCGCATGTCGCCGCCGCGCTGGCCCAGCCAGACGTTGCCTTTGGCGTCCCTGGCCGCAAGCAACGTTCCTTCCGAGTTGAGGGCGATGTCGGCCTCGCCCCGGAACGGGGCCACGGTCATGGTCGAAGCGCAGCCGGGGCTGGCGAGTTCGTAGAAGATCAAGGCGTCGACGCCCTGGGCCCAGGCCGCGAGGATGCCGCCGCGCGGCGCGATTGCCAGCGAGAGCGCCGGCTGGTTCTGCGGCGTGTGCGTGGCGTTGCAGGCGAAGGCCCCGAAGATGCGCAGGCGTCCGTCGGCGTTGGCTGCGGCGGCTGCGCGCGCGTCGCCGGCGCCGGCGATGGCGTTGGCAGTGAGCGGGCGTTCGTCGTGCGCAAGCTTGAGCCGTAGCGCCTGCGCGCCGGCCCAGAGCGGCGAGGCGCTGTCCAGAAGCTCGTCCTTGCGCAGCGGTCCACCGGGGCCGTGGTGCTGTGTAGCGGTCGTGGCGTTGTGCGCTTCCGGTCCCGGCGGTGTGTTGAGATACTCCTCACCGACGATGTCCCGGTCCTGGGCTCCGGCGCTGCCGGGCAGGGGGAATGCTGCGAGGCACATGGCGAGGAGCAGTTGCGCGCCGATTCGCTTGCCGCTGCGGTCATGCCGTTCGTCCTTGTTGTCGATGGGGCGCATCAGACCGGGCTCCGCTTCAGACGGCTCCGGGAAGGGCTTCGACCGGCGGCGTCGGCCGCGCGGCGATGGCCTCGCGCAGGGCCTCGGGCGTTGGCGTGGCCGCGCCGACCTGGGCCACGACGATGCCGGCGGCGTGGTTGGCGAGGACGGCCGCCTGCAGCAGGTCCGCGCCTGCGGCCATGGACAGTGCCAGTGTGGCGATGACGGTGTCGCCGGCGCCGGTGACGTCGAAGACCTTGCGGGCGAAGGTCGGGATGCGCACACCGGATTCGGCCGTGGGGAAAAGGGCCATGCCCTTTGCACCGAGCGTGATCAGCAGGCTTTTGCAGCCCAGGCGTTTGAACAGCGCGCGGCCGACCCTGGCCGGGCCTTCCTCGCCGCGGCAGGGGATGCCTGCGCCCTCGGCGGCTTCGTTGGTGTTTGGGGTCAGGATGTCCACGCCGTGGTACAGGTTGTAGTTCATGGGCTTGGGGTCCACGAGGATCTTCACGCGATCGCCGCGATTCTGCCTGATCGCCTTGAGCGCGACCATGACGCTCGGGTTGATCACGCCTTTGCCGTAGTCGGAAACGATAATGATGTCATGGTGTTGTCCTTCCTGAGCGAGCAACTCCAGCAGCTTTCCAACCACGGACTGCCCAAGCTCGCCGGTGTGTTCGCGATCCACCCTGACGATCTGCTGGTTTTGGGCGATGATCCGCGTCTTGCGCGTCGTGCGGCGGCGATCATCGTGAACCAGCGCGGTGTTGACGCTGGCGCGCTGGAGCATTTCGGTGAGCATGTCGCCGTCGGCGTCATCCCCCGTCACGCCGATCATCGTCGCCTCACCGCCGAGCGCCACGATGTTGCGCGCGACGTTTCCCGCGCCGCCGAGGAGAAATTGCTCGTCGGTCACCGCAACCACGGGCACCGGCGCTTCCGGTGATATGCGCGTGACCGTCCCGAACGTGTAGTGGTCGAGCATCATGTCACCGACGATCATCACGCGCTTTCCGCGCAACTGATCAATCAGCGGGAGAAGTTCAGGCATGATCATGCGGCCTCCATTGCGGCCGTGCGTTCACTCTGCGAGTTCATTTTACCTTGGTAATCCGAGATGTTTTGCATGATGATAATCTGGTGATTGTCGTGGCTAGGCCTCGGCGTAGCCGAGCTTTTCCGCGATGTCGCGCAGTTGGTCCGCGCTGCCGAAATGCAGCGCCACGACGCCTTTCTCCTGGCTGCCGCTGATCTTCACCGGCACGCCGAGACATTGCGTCAGGCCTTGCTGCACAGCGACGAGCGCTTCATCGGTCTGTCGCGCCGCGCGACCGCCGCGCACGACCTTGCCGCGCGGCTTGGCGCTGCCATAGAGTTCCTCAGACAGGGCCAGCCGGCCGTTCTCCTTGTAGAAGCTGGCCTCGGCTTCAGCCTGGCGCACGGACAGATTGTATTCCTTGATGCGCTGGTACAAGGCCAGTCCGGCGTCGTCGTCCACGGCCATAATCGCGCGACCGTGACCAGCCGTGAGGATTCCGGTCTGGATGTCGGCCTGGATCACTTCCGGCAGGTTGAGCAGACGCAGGGAGTTGGCCAGTGCGGATCGGCTCTTGCCGACCTGCTTGGCCAGCTCCTCCTGGTTGAGACCGAAGTCCTTCAGCAACTGCTGGAAGCCGCGCGCCTCTTCAATGGCGTTCAGGTCCGCGCGCTGGAGATTCTCGATGAGCGCGATGGCCAGGGTCTCCATGTCCGTCAGGGCCCGCACAAGCGCCGGGATTTCCTTGAGCCCGGCCATCTTGGACGCGCGCATGCGCCGTTCGCCGGCCACAAGCTCGTAAGCTGCACCGTCGCCGTCCAGGGGGCGCACTAGAATCGGCTGCAGCACGCCCTGACTCTTGATGGATGCGGCCAGGTCCTCAAGGGCCTGCGGGTCGAACTCCTTGCGCGGCTGGTGCGGATTGGGCGTGATGGACGCAATGGGCAGGAGCTTGACCTCCGCCGAGTTCACCGAATCCGGGCGTATGCTGCCCAACAGCGCGTCGAGTCCGCGTCCCAGACCACGTTGACCGAGAGCCATGTGTTTGCCTCCAGTGCTCAGATGCTGAACGTCCGGCCTTGCCAGATCGCTTGCCCCGTCATATACGGAGCGCACAGTTCACGCCAAGGAGAGATCATGACCGGTTCGCCGCTCCCTGACTTTCAGGAAATCTTTGACGCCAACGGTTCGCCGCTGGGCGCTTTTCTCGGGCCCGAAGCCTGGGCCCTGGTTCGTGAGATCGTGCTGGCGCGCTTCGCTCCAGCTCCCGCGCCTGCGGAGCTTCCGGAGGAACCACTCCCCGACTGGCGCGAGCTGGTGCAGTTCTGGGACTTCAAGTACCCCGTCGACCTCGATGTCGCCTGCCCGATTTGTGGCAGCGCAACTGCCGACTGGGAGCATGACGAACCGCGCAAATTCCTGCTCACCGCCGCCAATCTCGGCGGTCTCGTCTCCTTCCGTTGCCTGGGCTGCCAGGCGAAGGTCATCAAGCGCCATTTCAAGGACGTCATCAAGGTCGAAGCCCGTCCTTTCCAGCCGGAAAAGTCCGCACGCAATCTGGGCCGCTCGGAGCGCTAGTCCCGCACGCGGCTCTTGGCCACTTCCTGCGCCAGGGCCATGTACGCCTCGGCGCCGCTGGAGCGGATGTCGTAGGTGATGACCGGCTTGCCGAAGCTCGGGGCCTCGGAGAGCCGCACGTTGCGCGGGATGATGACCTCGAACAGGTGCTGGGGCAGGGCCTTGCGCACCTCGTTCTTGACCTGCCACGAAAGCTTGTTGCGCTGGTCGTACATGGTCAGCACGACGCCGAGCACCTTGAGTTCCGGGTTCAGGCGCTTCTTCACCAGCTCATAGGTCATGAGCAGCTGGGACAGGCCCTCCAGCGCGTAATACTCACATTGCAGGGGCACGAGCAGTTCACGGGCGGCGCACAGGGCGTTCACCGTGAGGATGCCGAGCGAGGGGGGGCAATCGATGAGGATGTAGTCGTACTCGTCGTCGAGGCTGGCGAGCAGGTCGCGGATGTAATACTCGCGGCCGAGCTTGTCGGCCAGCTCGATTTCCGCGCCGACGAGGTCCTGCGTCCCGGGCAGGAGTGCGAGATACGGGATGGCGGTCTGGACAACCGCCTTCTTCACGTTTTCCGGTTCGAAGAGGACGGAGTAGATGTTCTGGCGGTCGTCGCCCGGGTAGAAACCGAGCCCGCTTGACGCGTTTCCCTGTGGGTCGCAGTCCACCAGGAGCACCTTTTTTTCCATGACCGCCAGGGAAGCACCGAGATTCACGGCGGTGGTGGTCTTGCCCACGCCGCCCTTCTGGTTGGCGATGACGATTCTGCGTGCCACGTGTCCTCCGAGTGGGGGTATCAGAAAAGTTTCACGTGAAACACGTCCCGAAAGATTGTGTTTCACGTGAAACAGGAATCGTTCGATGCTTGAGACTAGATCCCGCGCGCGGGAAAATCAAGCGTCGAAAGCCGAGCGGAATGGTTTTGTCAGACTTTGAAGTATTCGCGGTACCACTGCACGAAGCGCGCAATGCCAGCCTCGATGCTCGTACCGGGCTTGAAATCGACGTCGCGTACGAGGTCGTCCACGTCGGCCTCCGTGGCCGGGACGTCGCCCAGCTGCATGGGCAAAAGCTCCTTGACGGCCTTTTTGCCCAGGCATTCTTCAAGAACTTCGATGTAACGGGAAAGCTCAACAACGTTGTTGTTGCCGATGTTGTACAGGCGGTATGGCGCGGGACTCGTGGCCGGATCGGGCATGGCGCCGCTCCAGGCAGGATTGGGTTCGGCCGTATGCTGCACCACGCGCACGACGCCTTCGACGATGTCGTCGACATAGGTGAAGTCGCGGCGCATCTTGCCGTGGTTGAAGACCTTGATGGGCTCGCCGGCGAGGATGGCCTTGGTGAACAGGAACAGCGCCATGTCCGGCCGACCCCAGGGGCCGTAGACCGTGAAGAAGCGCAGGCCGGTGGTGGGCAGACCGTACAGGTGGCTGTACGTGTGGGCCATGAGCTCGTTGGCCTTCTTGCTCGCGGCGTACAGGCTGATGGGGTGGTCGACGTTGTCGTGGACGCTGAAGGGCAGGGTCGTGTTCAGCCCGTACACGGAGCTTGACGAGGCGTAGGTCAGGTGCCGCACCTTGTTGTGGCGGCAACCTTCCAGAATGTTCAGAAATCCGACGATGTTCGAGTCCACATAGGCGCGCGGGTTCTGGATGCTGTACCGGACGCCGGCCTGGGCCGCGAGATTCACCACGTGCGTGAAGCCCTGTTCGGCGAAGAGTCGCGCCATGCCGTCCGTGTCGGCCAGGTCGAGGCGCACGAAGGTGAACCGCGGCTCGGGAGTCAGCTGCGCCAGACGCGCGTGCTTGATCTCGACCGAGTAGTAGTCGTTGATGTTATCCAGGCCGACGACCTCGTGGCCAAGGGCGAGCAGCTTGCGGGAAAGGTGGAATCCGATGAAGCCGGCGGCTCCCGTGACGAGTACCTTCATGGGGCGGTTCCTTTGCTGGTGGTGATGGGACGTCGAGTGCGCAGATGTACCCGCGCGATGACGTAAAGGCAAGCCTAGGGAAAGACGAGGGACTTCAGTCCCGACAGTTTGCGCTGGAACTCGTGCGGCAGGAGGACGGACAACTCCTCGGGAGCGGGCAGGGCGTGCACCGCAACCGACGGCTTGGCCTCATCCTGTGGAAACAGCGTGCGGCACAGCTCCAAAGACCGTCCGCCAAAGGCCGCAATATGCGCGATGTCGAAATGGGCCACGCCCTGGGCGAAGACGTCGCCGGCGTTGCAGCCGCCGATGTCCCTGTCCGCGCAGACGGGCCAGAACAACGTCGTGCCCGGCGGCCAGGCGAGATAAGCCAGCACCGAATGGAAAACCTTGCGCCGGGCCTGGTCCGCCTGGCCGGTCATGTCCGCGTAAAGGGCGTCGTAGGTGATGATCACCCGCGGACGGCTGCGCGCGCGCCGCGCCAGTCCGGCCCAAGGTTCAGGCCAGTCGGCGTTGGCATGCGGCCGTTCGGGCGCGGCCTCGGAAGGGGCGGGCGCGGGTGACGCAGACGGCAGCGGCAGACCGTCCGGAAGATAGAGCAGCTCGACGCCGGCCAGCGCCCAGGGACGCAGCGGCTCCGGCAGGTCTACAGCAGCCGCAAGAGATCCCAGACGCGCCATGCGACCTCGGTCTTTGGCAACTCGGGCCACTGCTCGCAGCGTCCCTTGCCGTCCAAGACGGTGACGGTGTTGGTGTCGGCGTCAAAGCCGCTGCCGGGAACTCCCACGCGATTGGCGACCATGATGTCCAGGTGCTTTTCGGCGAACTTTAGCCGCGCCTGCTCCACGAGGTCGTGCGTTTCGGCGGCGAAGCCGATGAGCCGCTGCTCCGGCCGCTTGACCGCGCCGAGGCTGCGCAGGATGTCCGGATTGGCTTCGAGCTGAATCGACAGGGGACCGTCCGGCAGGTCGCGCTTCTTGAGCTTGCGAGCGGTTCCGCTCACGGCCGGAATGGGGCGGAAGTCGCTCACCGCGGCCGTACAGCAGCCGACATCGGCCTGCTTCCACAAGGCCGTGGCCGCGTCGTACATCTCGCGCGCCGTGGTCACGCGCGTGACCTCGACATCGGGCGGGAACTCATACGCGGTAGGTCCGGCGACGACCTGGACCTTGGCGCCGCGCAGCCAAGCCGCCATGGTCATGGCCGCGCCCATGCGTCCGCTGGAGGGATTGCTCAGGAAACGCACGGCGTCCCAGGGCTCACGCGTGGGGCCCAGGGTCACGAGGATTGTGCGCCCGGCAAGGTCCTTGGGCGACAAGGCGCGCAACACCTCGGCGAAAATCAGCTCCACCGGGGCGAGGCGGCCCTTGCCCGTGTCGCCGCAAGCCACAGGTCCGGCCGCAGGGCCGACGCCCGTCGCGCCGCGTTCTTGGAGGAGGGTCCAATTGGACTGCGTGGCGGGTGCGGCCCACATGGCCGGGTTCATGGCGGGGGCGAGGATGAGCGGGCCGCGGAAGGCCAGGGCCTGCGCCGAAAGCATGTCGTCCGCCAAGCCATGCGCAACCTTGGCCAGGATGTTGGCCGTGGCCGGCGCGATGCACATGGCCTCGGCCGTGCGGCCGGGCGTGAGGTGCCCAAAGGGATCGGCCGCCGGCGCAGCGTCGAACATGCCCGTGTAGACGGTGGAAGCGCCCAGCGCACGGTAGCTTTCCGCGCCGACGAAGCGCTGCGCCGCAGCGGTCAGGGTCACGCTGACGCTGATCTGGGCATCGACGAGGAGGCGGAGCAACTCCAAACTCTTGTACGCGGCGATGCTTCCGGTGACGCCGAGATGCGCGCGGCGGCCAAGGAAGCAGGGGAAACGCAACTGCATGGCGTTCAATTGATGTCCTTCTCCGTGAAGCTGCCGCGCGAGGAAGCGGCTGGGGCGGGCTTGGCCACGGCCGTGCCGGGGCGCAAGCTGGAGCGCGAGGGCGCAGGCGCGCCGGACTTGTATTCCAGGGCGAACACAGTGGCCTTGGCCTTGAAGCCGTCGCTGAGTTCGATGATGGCTGCCTTGTTGGACTTTTCGAAGATCAGGATGCTCTTCTTGGAGCGTACGGTGGAGACCTTGCGCCAGCCGTCCTTGACCATGTTGTTCAGAAAGAAATTAATCAGGTCGTCAAAGACGACGCGGCCCTGGAAGTTCTGAATGCCGGCCTTGAACTGCTGCGTCTCGAAGGAGAAGTCCTCGTCCGGCGTATGTTCCATGCCGTTGGGCACGAGAATGTCATCGAACAGATAGTAGTAGTTGGGGTTGTCGTAGGTCTCGGCCTGCGCGCCGGAACCCGCGGGAGCGGTGTCCGTCGTGGCGCGTCCGGAGACGCCCGAACAGGCGGAAAGCAGTGCGGCGAGGGCGAAACAAAGAAAGACATGACGGAACGTCGGTTTCATGGCGCTGCTCCTTCGGGTTGGGCTCAGATGCGTGGACGAACGCATACGAACTCCAGCCGCATATACATGAATTGCGACCGGACCACAATGCGGCGCGCACCGGCCGCCAGGGGGCTCACCCCGGCAGGCCGCCCATGCGCTTGATCAGCGATTCGAGGCGCTCGCGGTCCTCGCGCAGGCGGCGGATCTCCACCTCCTGTGCGGACACCCGGGCCTTGAGGTCGGCGTTGTCGCTGGTAAGGGTGAGGGAGATCTCCTCAACGACGGCGAGCTTGGGCTCCATGTCGCGGATGCGGGCGGAAAGCTTGTCGATGAGCGCCGCCGTGTCGGCCTGATCACGCCGGGCCAGGCGCTTGAGGTTGCGCGCCAAAAGCACGAACCCGCTCTTGAGCTTCTCGATGTCCGACTGGTGCGCGTCCAGGCTGGTCTTCTGTTCGGCCAGTTTCTCCAAGGCCTCGGAAAAACGCGAAATGGACGAATTGAGCGCCTCGGACAGGGCGTCGGACAAAACCTCGGCCAAGTGCGACGGAAGCTCGTCGGGCACGGCGGGCAGCGGAATCGGATCGCTGGCCGGACCGACCTCGATGGTGCGGGGGAATTCGCGGCGCAAGATGTCCTCGATTTCGGCGGTGATGCGGCCCTGGGAGTACAGCTCGCTGATGCGCTGGAACACGGCGACGGCCGGCTCGGGATAGCGCGTCATGCGCCCGACGCGGCGGCCGGAAAGAAAGTCCTTGAACAACGCGGCATAGCGCCGCGCCGTGGGGGCCGGGATGCCGGTGCGCTTGGCGATGTCGCTCAGGGCCATGGGTTCCATGACCCCTGCTTAGCAGGATCAGGCTGAAGATCAAGGGAAAACTAGCGTCCCGCGCCGATCGCCGGGCGATTCATCAGATCGCCATCAGCCGATTATTGCCCCGGCCGCGATGCGCCAGCGGACGACAGTTGCGCTCAAGGCAGGAATGCGTAGGATGCGCGCCCATGCCGAAACACGACATCCCGGAAGAATTCCGTCTCGCCAGTTATGTCTACGAACTACCGCCGGAGCGCATCGCGCGGCGGCCGGCCGAGGTGCGCGACGCCTCGCGGCTGATGGTCCTGGACCGCGCGGCCGGCGCGCACAGCCCGGCGATGTTCCGCGACCTGCCGGAGCTGCTGGCCGCAAAATTCCCGCAGGGCGGTCTGCTCGTGGCCAACAACTCCAAGGTCTATCCGGCCCGGGTGTTCGGCCGACGCGCCACGGGTGGACGCATCGAACTGCTGCTGCTCACGCCGCTGCCGCTGCTTCACGTGGAACATCTGCCCGACGGGGGCAGCGCGGCCGAGGCGGAGGGCCTCGTGCGCACGGCCAAGCGCATGAAGGACGGCGAAACCGGGGAGTTCGGAGCGGACCTGCGCGTGACGCTGCTGGAGCGCGGCGAATACGGCCGCTGCCGGGTGCGCCTGCAATGGCGTGGCGATATCGAAAACATACTGAATGAAATCGGACACATGCCCTTGCCGCCATACCTGGAGCGGCCGGACGAGGCCGCGGACCGCGAGCGCTACCAGACGACCTACGCCGACGCCAGCCGGGCGGGGTCCGTGGCCGCGCCCACGGCCGGTCTGCACTTCACGCCGGAATTGCGCGAACGGCTCCGGGCCAAGGGCTTCGACTGGGCCACGGTGACGCTCTACGTGGGCTACGGCACCTTCAGCCCGGTGCGCGAGGCGGACATCCGCAAGCACAAGATGCACGCCGAGCACGTGGAGATCCCGGAGGAAACGGCGGCGGCCATCCGCGCGGCCAAGGCCGCGGGCCGCCCGGTCATCGCCGTGGGCACCACCAGCGCGCGCAGCCTGGAGGGCGCGTTCGCGTTGCAGGGCGAGGTCGCGGCGTTCAACGGCGAGACAAGCATCTACATCCTGCCGGGTTACGCGTTCCGCGTCCTGGACGGGCTCATCACCAATTTCCATTTGCCAGAATCGAGTCTCCTGATTATGGTCTCGGCCCTAGCGGGCCGTGGGCAAATCATGGCCGCGTATGCGTCGGCGCTGGCGGAGGGATTCCGGTTCTTCTCCTATGGCGACGCCATGCTCATTGTCTGAACGCCCGCACGGGGCGAAGGCCGCGGCGCACCGTTCGCGGCGAGGGAGTAGAGGAATGTCCCGCATCACAGTGAACGAGGAACGCTGCAAAGGATGCCTGCTCTGCACCACGGTCTGCCCCGCGCAGATCATCGTGCAGTCCGCACGCATCAATCAGCACGGCTACAAGGTCGCCGAGGTCCCCGCCGACAAGCAGGCCTCGTGCACGGGCTGCGCTTCCTGCGCCACCATCTGCCCGGACGTGGCCATCCAGGTCTGGCGCAGTAAAAAGCCCAAGTCCGCGAAAAAGACCGCGGCGTAGGGAGGCGACATGGCAGGCAAGGACCGTTTGTTCGTCAAGGGCAACGAGGCCGTGGCGCTGGGCGCTCTCGCGGCCGGCTGCAAGTGCTTCTTCGGCTATCCCATCACCCCGCAGAACGACATTCCGGAATTCATGTCCAAGGCCCTCGTCGAGGCCGGCGGCGCGTTCGTCCAGGCCGAAAGCGAGGTCGCGGCGTCGAACATGCTGCTGGGCGCCGGCGCGGCCGGCGTGCGCGCCATGACCAGCTCCTCCTCGCCGGGCCTGAGCCTCAAGCAGGAGGCCATCAGCTACATGGCCGGCAGCGAGATTCCCGCGGTCATCGTGAACATGAGCCGCGGCGGCCCGGGCCTGGGCGACATCGGCCCCAGCCAGGGCGACTATTTCCAGTCCACCCGAGGCGGCGGCCACGGCGACTACCGCCTGTTCGTCCTCGCGCCCTCCGGCGCGCAGGAGGCCTACGACATGACCTACGAGGCCTTCGACTTGGCCTTCGCCTTCCGCAACCCCGTGCTCATCCTGGGCGACGCCATCGTCGGCCAGATGAAGGAGCCCATCACCCCGCGCCCGCCGCGCAAGGACGACCCCGCCGAGGGCCTCGACTGGCGGCTGGAGGGTTTCGAGAAGGGCAGCCGCAAGAACCGGATCATCAAGTCGCTGTTCCTGAACGACGGCGAGCTGGCCGGCCAGAACAAGCACCTCCAGGCCAAGTACGAAACCTGGAAAAAGCTCGTGCGCGCGGAGTCCTTCGACACCGACGACGCGGAGCTGGTGGTGGTGGCCTTCGGCTCGATCGGCCGCATCGCCAAGAACGCCGTGCGCAACCTGCGCGCCAAGGGCAAGAAGGTCGGCCTGTTCCGGCCCAAGACGCTCTACCCCTTCCCGGCGGCGCAGCTGGAAAGGCTGGCCAAGGCCGGCAAGCGCTTCCTGACCATCGAGCACAACCTGGGCCAGATGGTCGAGGACGTGCGTCTGTCCGTGCGCAAGTACGGCGACTCCGACCTGTTCTGCGTCTACCCCGGCAACATGCCGAGCCCCGACGACTTCGAAGCGCCGATCCTCAAGGCGCTGGGGAGGAAATGATGTCCAACGCCGCAAAAAACATGAGCGCGGATGAGGAACTGGTCTTCTCCCGGCCGGATTCGCTCATCGACCGCGCCACGCACTACTGCCCCGGCTGCCACCACGGCGTGGCCCACCGCATGGTGGCCGAACTGCTGGACGAGATGGACCTGGCCCGGAACACCCTGGCCGTGAGCTCCATCGGCTGCTCCGTGTTCCTGTACAACTACGTGGACGTGGACACCGTCGAGGCCCCGCACGGCCGCGCCCCGGCCGTGGCCACCGGCGTCAAGCGCGGCCGTCCGGACAAGTTCGTCTTCGCCTACCAGGGCGACGGCGACCTGGCGTCCATCGGCATGGCCGAAATCATCCACGCGGCCAACCGCGGCGAGCGCATCAGCATCGTCTTCGTCAACAACACCGTGTACGGCATGACCGGCGGCCAGATGGCCCCGACCACGCTCATCGGCCAGAAGACCACCACCTGCCCCGGCGGCCGCTGCAAGGATCGCGAGGGCGCGCCCATCCGCATGGCCGAGCTGCTCAGCGGGCTGGGCGGCGTGGCCTTCAGCGCGCGCGGCTCCCTGGACAGCGTGAAGAACATCCGGCAGGCCAAGAAATACATGCGCCAAGCCTTCGAGGTCCAGACCAAGGGCCTGGGCTTCGGCTTCGTGGAGCTGCTCTCCGCCTGCCCCACCAACTGGCACATGAACCCGCTCGCGGCCAATGCGCGCATCGCGGCGGAGATGATCCCCTACTTCCCGCTGGGGGTGTACAAGGACGTTGCGGCCGACGGGACGTGCGGGTCGCTGGCGGGAGGCGAGAAATGAAGCGCTCCATCGACGTGATCATGGCCGGCTTCGGCGGCCAGGGCGTGCTGCTCATCGGCAACCTGCTGGCCTACGCCGGCATGCGCGAAAAGCTCAACGTGACCTACATCCCCGTCTACGGCGTGGAGATGCGCGGCGGCACGGCCAACTGCACGGTGGTCCTCTCCGAGGACGAGATCGGTTCGCCGATCATCAACCGGCCCAAGAGCCTCATCGCCCTGAACCGTCCCAGCCTGGACAAGTTCCAGGCCCGGCTCCTGGACGGCGGCGTGGAGATCATCAACTCCTCGCTGGTCGACGCGAGCCTGGTGGAGAAGGGCGGCCGCATCACCAGCGTGCTGGTTCCGGCCCAGACCCTGGCCGAAAAGGTCGGCAACGCGCGCGCCGTGAACACGATCATGCTCGGCGCCTATGTCGCCGCCACCGGCATCGTCAAGCTGTCCACCGTGGAGGCGTGCCTGCCGGAGGTCATGGCGGCGAAGATCGTGGCCATCAACGTCACAGCCCTGCGCGCCGGCGCGGAGTACGCGCTGGAGCAGCTCGGCCAGGCCAAAGCGGCCGCGCCGGCCAAGAAGGCCGCCCCCAAGGCCCCGGCGAAGTCCGCCGCCAAGCCCGGCGTCAAGAAGGCTGCGGTGAAGAAGCCCGCGGCCAAGAAACCGGCCAAGCCGGCGACGAAGAAAAAATAGCAGTGAACGCAGCGCAATACGGCATCATCGGCTGGCCCCTGGGCCACAGCAAGAGTCCGCTCCTGCACAACTGGGGGCTGAAGGCCGCCGGTCTGCCGGGGACCTACGCCGCCTGGCCCACGGAGCCCAAGAAGCTCAAGGCCTTCGTGGCCGAGGTGCGGGCGCGGCGCATCAAGGGCGTCAGCGTGACCATTCCGCACAAGGTGGCCGTGATCCCGCTGCTGGACGCCATCACCGACCGGGCCAAGGCCGTGGGCGCGGTGAACACGCTGTTCTGGCGGGACGGCAGGATCATGGGCGACAACACGGACGTCGCCGGCGTCGCCGCGCCGCTCGAGGCCCATCGGGACCGGCTCGGCCCGGCCCTGGTGCTGGGCGCGGGCGGGGCCGCCCGCGCGGCCTGCGCCGCACTGCGCGGCCTGGGCGTGACGGATTTGCGCGTCAGCGCCCGGCGCCTGGCCAAGGCGGAGCAGCTCACCGCGGATTTCGCGGCCCGCGCCGTGGACTGGGACGGCCGCGCCCAAAGCGCCTGGGGGCTCGTGCTCAACGCCACGCCGCTGGGCCTCCAGGGCGAAAACGAGGCCCTTTCGCCCTGGCCGGACGACGCCGGCAACATGGCCCTGGCCTTCGACCTCGTGTACAATCCCGTGCGCACGCGCTTCCTGGCGCAGGCCGAGGCCTCCGGCGCGACCATCATCTCCGGGCTGTCCATGTTCCTGCAGCAGGGGCTGGCCCAGTTCGAGATCTGGACCGGCAAGAGGCTGGACGAACAGCGCGCGCGCCAGCTCCTCCTGGCCGATCTGCTCATGACCGGCGGCTGAGCGCCGCGCGTTTGGCGAACGAAAGCAAAGGGGCGGCCTTGGCCGCCCCTTTTTTGTCATCGCCGCGTGGCGCGGCTCAGGCTTCCTCGATGGCCAGCCGGCCGGCCAAAGCCTGGATGTCGTCCAGGTATTCGCGGCTCCTGTCGAGGTAGAAGGCCAGGGCGCGGGAGAAGTTCTTGCCCACCAGGCCGTCCAGGAAGAGCTGGCTGATCTCGCGCTCGCGCAGGAGCACGTACTGCGACAGCAGGAAGACCTTGCGCTCTTCCACGCTCATCTCCCGCAGATAGTCCTCCAGAACGCCCCTGGCGCGCGGCTGGTACATCCAGAAGTAGAGCAGATCCAGGGCGTTGACGATGATGATGTTCTCCAGGCCGCGGTGTTCGTAGGTCAGGGTGAGCATGAACTGCTTGGGCGATTCCAGCAGGGCCAGCACGTCCTCCTGCGGAAAGAGCAGCTCCAGCTGCTGGAAGGTGTCGTAGAGCTGGTTCAGCTTGCTGCGATAGTCCCACTGGCGCATGCGCGTGAACTGGGCCGCGTCGGCCCAGCCCTCGATGAGTCCGGCCACGCAGTCGGAGGCCAGCTTGGAGATCACCACCGTCCACGGCGCGACCAGCAGCGCCGCGTTCTCCGGGTCGTGCCCGAGCCCCACGAGCGCCAGGATGATCCCGCTGTTGAACAGCAGGGCCAGCGGGATGTTCAGGATGGAGCGGAACAGGTTGCCAAACACGGCGGCCCGGGGCAGGCCGCGGAAGAGGTTGTGGGCCGCGATGTACAGGCCGTTGGCCAGGGCCACGACCGTGTACACCAACACCGGGGCGTTCTCCGGCGTCAGGCCGCAGAGGTGCCCGAGCAGCAGGGTGGTGACGACCACCTCCAGGAGCGGCACGGAGATGCCCGAGTACATGAGCGAATCCGCAACGCGGTTCCAGCTCACGAGGTCCTCCCAGCGCAACAGCGAGGACCGGCCGATGCCGCCGGAGCCCAGGACCATCTGGATGATGTTGCGCACGCCGGTGATGCCGAACCAGATGAACGCGCCCAGCCAGCAGAGCACCCACCAGTCCTTGGTCAGGGCGAAGGTCAGCGCCGCCGGCACGAACCCGGCCAGCAGCTTGAGCGCGATCTTGATGTTCGTGTTCAGGTAGCGCGGGTGGGGTATGCGCGAGTTCTCCTTGCGCGCCGTGGGCTCCACGGTGAGCCCGGTCTCCGACGTGTGCTCGCGCTGGATGCCGCCCAAAAGCGACACGTTGCCCGGATGGCCGGGAGTCAGGCGGTAGGACTCGGTGATCCACTCCACGCTGCGCCGCCGGGTCAGGAAGCGCAGACGCGGCACGGCGTCGGCCAGGGCGTGCATCACCCCGCGCTCGGGCTCGTGCTCATCGTCGGGCAGCTCGGTGACGCGCTTGCGGGCCACGCACTGCACGTCCAGGCGCTTGCTCGCGGAGTCGGGCATGAGTTGCAGCATGTGGCGCGAGCGCGAGGGCAGGGTGTCGTCCACGACCATGCCCATGCCGTAGAGGCGGCTGGACTGGCCGGTGGAGTCCGTGCCGATGGTCGAGGCCAGGGGCGAATTCCGGTAATAGCCGCGCAGGGTGGAGATGTCGAAAAGGATTTCCTCCAGCTTGTCGCAGACGCCCTTGGAGGAGACGGACTCGATGATCTCGCGGATGAGCTTCTTGAGCTTGATCACGTTGGAGGTGTTCAGGGCGTCCTGCAGGGCGTTGATGCGCACGCGGTCGATTTCGCGGCCCAGGGCGCGGTCCTTCATGTTCACGATCTCCAGGTGCGTAATGGCGCCCTGGCAGTCGTAAAGGATCTCCAGCACCTCCTCGGCCCGCATCCCGCCCAGGCTGAGCGTGATGCGGCTGGCGGCGTGGATGTCCAGCAGCCGGCGGCAGAGGTCGTGGGGCGAAAGGCGGAGCATGGCCGGGGCGTCCGGCGCGTCGCTGGGGATGTCCGGATTGACCAGGCCGGGGTTGCGGGCGGCCTTGAGGTAGCGGTCGATGATCTCGTCGGTGTCGAGCTTGGCCAGCCGCGAGATCTGCGTCCGGATTTCGTCCCGCTCCTGCGGCGCGGCGGACTGCATTTCGTGGCGCAAAAACAGCGTCTGCGCCTGCATGATCGGCAGCAGCCGGTCGTGGATGAACTTGCCCAGGTGCAGCAGCGAGGCCTGGCCCGCGCCCACGAAGCGCCGGAACTCGTCCTCCGAGAGCGGCGGCAGGTCCAGACCCAGTTCGCGGTGCAGGGTCTGGCGGTGGGTGGAGTTGAAGACCGCAAAGGCCTGGCGCACGTAGTTCTCGTGGAACAGGGAGACCTCGCGCGATTCGTCCATGAACCGCGCCGTTTCCGGCTGCGCCAAAAAGTCGAGGAACTCCGACGGGGTGGCGAAACCGCCGGGAATCCAGATGACCTTCAGGAACCGCCCGCGGAAGCGCGGCGAAAATTCGATGCCGATGCGCACCTTGAGCTCCATGATCCGCGCCGCCTCAAGAAGCTCCGCCGCCGCCTCCCGTTGGACATGGTTGTAGTAGACCACGGTGAGGCTCTTGATGCCCTTGATCCAGGCGTCGAGCACGAGGTGCGTGGCGCTCTTCCGGCCCTTGGTGTTGGCGTCGTGCACATGGTCGTCAAAGGCGATCTGGCTCTGGTCCTCGGGCATTTCCAGCAGGTGGTATTCCGCAAGATGCCTGCGGATCACCCGGGGCTTGCCGGAGGACGCCTCGCGGAAGTCGTGGGCGTACTTGAGCTGCGTAAGGGGATCGCCGTAGGCGCGGATCATGTCCTTCATGAGCTGCACCAGCACACGGGCCGTGTTGCGGCGCATGCCGGTCTGCGCGGCGTTGAGCACCTCGGCGTGCAGCGAACGCAGCGCCGTCAGGCGGTCCTCGGCCTTGCCCGTCTCCAGGGAGCCCAGGAGGTGCACGACGGCGTAGGCGATGCGCAGGCCCTTGCTGGCCGCCATCTCCTTGATGCCGTGCGGGTGCATGTACGGTTCGAGCAGGCGCTTGTGGCTGGGCGCATCCTCGCGCTCGATGACGTCGCAGACGATGCGCAGCAGGTCATAGTCCCTGCGGTCGAAAAAAAGGCGCCACGGGCGCAGTTGCTCGAAACCGTGCGCCGCGCTCCCGTATGAGGACGGGCTGTTGTCCATGAATGCCCCTTCGCGCATGAAAAACCGCCACCACACCAGCGTGAGGGATTTCACAATCAACAGCCGGCGTCGAAAAGTCAAGATCTGGAGCCGATCCGCGGGAGAGTGTGCGTAGTTTGCGCGTATCGGCGCGGCGGGAAGCGCGTGAAAGTGGGGGTTGGGGTTCATGCTCCGCACGTCAGGGGGCTTCCCCCAGTATCGAGCGCCCGGAACTGGGCGCTCGACAAGCGGCGGGCGCAAGCCTCATTGCAGCGGACCCTATTCCCCCCCCTGAAAGGGGGCGCCAGGGGGCTCCGGGGGAGCGCGCAGCGCCCCCGGCCGCCGGAGGCATAAGAATCGCCACGGCGTAGTGGCGCGTATTTCATGCTCCGCAGGCCAGGGGACCTTCGGCCCCCTGGAGCCCCGGCATCGAGCGCCCGTAGCCGGGCGCTCGACAAGCGGCGAACGCAAGCCTCATCACAGCGCGGACCCTTTTCACCCCCCTGAAAGGGGGCGCCAGGGGGCTCCGGGGGAGCGCACAGCTCCTCCGGCCGCCGGAGGCATCGCCCCATCCCGCTCCCCTCCCTTTCCCCCGCCTCCCCCTTCCACACCCTTGTCAACCAGGAAAACCTGTCCTTTTCGCCGCCATTATCGGGGCGATTCCATCCGGCCGGAAAACCGGGGCTATACTTCACCGCAGCGGGTCCAACGCGGGCCCGCGCTCCCGGCCCAGAGGCCAGCGCGCCGGACCCCGGTCTTTCCGACCTCCTCAGCTTCCGGATACTCCGGCGCGCTGGCCCAGCAGGACACCCGGCGCATCAGCAACCTTCAAACGACTGAACGGAGGTTCAGCATGTCGCTCAGCATCAGCAACGCCTTCATCGCCCAGTACGTGGCGGACGTGCACGAGGCCTACCAGCAGCGCGGCAGCAAGCTGCGCAACACGGTGCGCCTGCAGACCAAGGTGCAGGGAGCCACGGCCGTGTTCCAGAAGACCGGCAAGGGCTCGGCCGGGAAGAAGACCAGGAACGGCAACGTGCCGCTCATGAACGTCTCGCACGCCAGCGTGACGGCCACGCTGGAGGACTGGTACGGCGCGGACTTCGTGGACCACCTGGACCAGCTCAAGGAGAACACCGACGAGCGGCTGGTGGTGGCCAACGCCGGGGCCTACGCCCTGGGCCGCAAGATCGACGAGCTGATCATCGCCAAGCTCGACCAGACGGACAACGTGGTGGCCCAGGCCAACGCCGGCCTGAACAAGATCAAGATCCTGGAGGCCTTCGCCCAGCTCAACAGCCGCGACGTGCCCGACGACGGCAACCGCTTCGCCGTGGTGGGCGCGCACCAGTGGAACGAGCTTTTGGACATCAGCGAGTTCAAGAGCGCGGACTTCGCCGGCGACCGCTACCCCTGGCTCAAGGGCACGGAGAGCCGCACTTGGCTCGGCATCACCTGGATGTTCCACACCGGCCTGCCGCTGGTGGATGGCGCGCGCAAGTGCTTCCTGTACCACCGCAGCGCGCTGGGCTTGGCCGAGGGCCAGGAGGTGAAGGTCTTCACCGACTGGGTGCCGGAGAAGGCCGCGCACCTGGTGGACCACATGCTTTCCGCCGGGGCCGTGCTCATCGACGAGGACGGCGTGGTGGAGATCGACTGCGACGACGACGCGGTCATCGCGGCCTAGGCGTTCAACCGCAACCATCCGCAACAGGAGAAATCAATGAGCTACGATTGCAGCACCATGCGTCTCATGGGCGGCGTGCCCGGCCAGCAGCTGTTCCTCTACCGCACGGCCGACGCCGCGAGCGCGGTGTCCGCCGCCGGCTACTTCAACGCGGCTGTGGACGAATACAACCTGAGCAGCGGCGACGTGATCCTCGCCGTCACCGGCTTCGGCGGGACCGTGGCCCTGGCGGCCATGACCGTCAGCGTGGCCAACAACGCGGTTTCGGCGACGCTGCTCGCCTAGCGAACGACTCCCGGGCGGCGGACCCTTGTCCGTGTGGTCCGCCGCAGGCCCGGCCGGGGCACCTCCCCTGGCCGGGCCGTTTCGTTTCGCGCCGCAAGTGGATACTCCGGCTTGCAATTGCGCGGGCGTTTCGCCATACTGAAAATGCAGGGAAAACCATAAGGCCGGGCCGCGCCGCGCCCTTTCGGAGCACCCCTATGATGAAGATCTCCTGCCTCGCATCGCAAGATCCCGCCGTCCACGCCATGTTCAAGCCCTTCGCGCTGAAGATGGAGGAGCGCCGCATCCCCTCCATCGTCATCAACGTGTTCAAATGCTACTACACGCAGGTGATGCAGGGCGCCCAGGGCAAGACCGGCGAAAAGGACATCGACCCCGTGCCCGAGGGCGACGTGCCCGCCTACGAGGACCTCGAACGCTATGTCGAGGCCGGCCGGGACGCGCTGGCCAGCACCGTGGTCATCAAGCTCAACGGCGGCCTGGGCACCAGCATGGGCCTGGAGCGCGCCAAGAGCCTCATCCCGGTCAAGGACGGCCACAGCTTCCTGGACATCATCCTGCGCCAGGCCAAGGTCTTGCGGAAGAAGTACAAGTCGCCGCTGCCGCTGATCTTCATGAACAGCTTCAAGACCCACCGCGACACCATGCTCAAGGTGGAGGGTCTGGACAACGGCGACACCGGCATTCCCCTGGCCTTCGTGCAGCACATGTATCCGAAGATCCTGGAGGCCGACCTTTCGCCCGCCGAATGGCCGGAAAATCCGGAGCTGGAGTGGAACCCGCCCGGCCACGGCGACGTGTACACCGCGCTCGTCACCTCGGGCCTGCTGGCCAAGCTGCTCAAGCGCGGCTACCGCTACGCCTTCATCTCCAATTCCGACAACCTCGGCGCGGTCATGGACTCGCGTCTCCTGGGCTACATCGCCACGGAGCGGCTGCCCTTCCTCATGGAGGTCGCCCGGCGCACCCACCTCGACCGCAAGGGCGGCCACCTGGCCCGGTTCAGGAACACCGACCGGCTCGTCCTGCGCGAGCTGGCCCAGTGCCCGGAAAGCGACCTGGACAGTTTCTCCGACATCGAGAAATACCGCTACTTCAACACCAACTCCCTGTGGGTCGATCTCGAGGTCCTGGAGCGCGTCTTCGTCGAAAACCTCATGATGCCGCTGGACCTGATCCTCAACCCCAAGACGCTCGACCCGCGCAACCCGGAGTCGCCCGCCGTGCTCCAGGTGGAGACCGCCATGGGCTCGGCCATCAGCGCCTTCGAGAACGCCCGAGCCGTGCTCGTGCCGCGCACCCGCTTCGCGCCCGTGAAGACCACCCAGGACCTGCTGCTGGTCATGAGCGACTGCTTCCTGCGCACCAAGCTCGAAACCATCGAGCAGAACCCCGCGCGCGCGACGCCCATGCCGGCCATCACGCTCGATCAGCGCTTCTACAAGAAGATCGACATGTTCCAGGAGCGTTTTCCCAAGGGCGCGCCCTCGCTCATCGCCTGCGAGCGCCTGGAGATCCAGGGCGACATCCGCTTCGGCCGCGGCGTCAAGCTTTCCGGCCAGGCGCGACTCGTCAACAGCACCAGGAAGCAGGTGCGGGTGCCCGACGGCGCGCAGCTGGAGGGCGAGGTCGTGTTCAAATAGCCGTCCCGGGGGAGCTGCCCCTGGACTCTGTCAGGGCGCTGCCCTGGACCCGCACGGGGGGCTGCGCGCCCCCCGTGGCCCCTTGCGGCCCCTTCGGGGCGTTCATGCGCCGACGGGCTGCTCCGGCAGGATGCCGGAGCAGCCCGTCGGCTTGTATGAGGCCTGGGATGCGCAGAGGTGGACTGCGCCGCAGCTTGGCCAAGAGGCCACGGAGGAAAGCCCCGAAGGGGCCGCCGGAGGCATCCCCAAGGCGCCCGGTGGCGGTGGTTTCGGCCCCGTGCCCTTGACCTTTGTCCCTACATAAGTGAAAGTACCGCGATTCACACGCGCCGGGAAGCGGAAACGCGGCCCGGCTGCATCTGTTTGGAGCGCCTGTGACAGATCCGCAATTCACGAAGGAACTCGCCCGCGAGGTGGCGCGCCGCCGCACGTTCGGCATCATCAGCCACCCGGACGCGGGCAAGACGACACTGACCGAGAAGCTGCTGCTGTATGGCGGCGCGATCCAGATGGCCGGCACGGTGAAGGCCCGGAAGGCCGCGCGCTACGCCACGTCCGACTGGATGGCCATGGAGCGGGAGCGCGGCATTTCCGTCACCAGCTCGGTGATGCAGTTCGAGTACGACGGCTACGCCATCAACCTGCTGGACACGCCCGGCCACCAGGACTTTTCCGAGGACACCTACCGCGTTTTGACCGCCGTGGACTCCGCGGTGATGGTCATCGACTCGGCCAAGGGCGTGGAGACGCAGACGCGCAAGCTCATGGACGTCTGCCGCCTGCGCGACACGCCGATCCTGACCTTCATCAACAAGCTGGACCGCGAGGGCCGGGAGCCGCTGGAGCTGCTCTCGGACATCGAGGAGAGCCTGGGCATCGAGTGCGCGGCCATGACCTGGCCCATCGGCATGGGCAAGGGCTTCCGCGGCACCTGGAACATCCTCAAGAACCGGCTGCATCTCTTTTCCGCGACCCATGGCGGCAAGATCCAGGAGGGCATCGTCATCGAGGGCCTGGACGACCCCCGGCTGGACGAGTACCTCGGCGGCCAGGCCGCGGACCTGCGCCGCGACATGGAGCTGATCCAGGGCGCGGGCTATCCCTTCGACCGCGAGCGCTACCTGGCCGGCAAGCAGACGCCGGTGTTCTTCGGCAGCGCCATCAACAACTTCGGCGTGCAGGAGATGCTCGACGCCTTCGTCACGCTCGCGCCCGCGCCGCGGCCAAGGCCCACGACCACCCGTCCGGTGGAGCCCACCGAGCCCGAATTCTCCGGGGTGGTGTTCAAGATCCAGGCGAACATGGACCCGGCCCACCGCGACCGCATCGCCTTCCTGCGCATCTGCTCCGGCCGATTCACCCGCGGCATGAAGCTCCGGCACCACCGCATCGGCAAGGAAGTGACCATCGCCAACGCCACGATCTTCATGGCCCAGGACCGCACGAACATCGACGAGGCTTGGCCCGGCGACATCATCGGCCTGCACAACCACGGCACCATCAAGATCGGCGACACCTTCTCCGAGAAGGAGCCGCTCAAGTTCACCGGCATCCCGAGCTTCGCGCCGGAGCACTTCCGCCGCGTGGTGCTCAAGAGCCCGCTCAAGGCCAAGCAGCTGCAGAAGGGCCTGGCCCAGCTGGCCGAGGAGGGCGCGGTGCAGGTCTTCCGGCCGGTCCTCGGCAACGACTACATCCTCGGCGCGGTGGGCCTGCTCCAGTTCGACGTGATCATGGCGCGTCTGGCCGACGAATACGGCGTGGACGCCATCTACGAGCCGGCGCAGTACGTCTGCGCGCGGTTCATCCACTGCGCGGACAAGCCCAAGCTGCACGACTTCGAGCGGGCCATGAGCGGCAGCCTGGCCCACGACGCCGAGAACAACCTGGCCTACCTTGCGCCCAGCCAGTGGCGGCTGGAGGATACGCAGGAAAAATGGCCCGACATCTCCTTCAACACCACCCGGGAAAATGAGTAACGGCAAACTCGACAAACAGGAGCTGGAACGGCTCGCGCCCCTGCGCGAAGGGGCGGAGGTGACCGAGGAGCACAAGCGGTCCTTCACGTCCGACGAGATCGGGCTGCTGCCCCTTTCCAGCTTCGTGGGCAAGATCGTCCTGGTGGAGAGCGACGCGCAGCTCCCGGCGGCCATGCGTTCCCTGCATCAGGAGGAACTCATCGGCTTCGACACCGAGACCCGGCCGATCTTCAAGAAGGGCGTCGTGCCGCCGCCGGCCCTGCTGCAGCTCGCCGGCAGCAAGAACGTCTACCTCTTCCAGCTCGCCAAGCTGACGGACAAGGCCGTGCTCACGGAGCTGCTGGCCTCGCGGTACATCATCAAGAGCGGCGTGTCCGTGCGCGACGACCTCAAGGGCCTCAAGCAGCACTTCGAGTTCACCGAGCGCCGCTTCGTGGACCTGGGCGAGGTCGCCAAGCGTCTGGGCATGCTCACCCACGGCCTGCGGAACCTCTCGGCCAATCTCCTCGGCGTGCGCATCTCCAAGGGCGCGCAGTGCTCCAACTGGGCCCGCGAGGCACTGTCCACCAAGCAGATCGTCTACGCTGCCACCGACGCCTGGATCAGCCGCGAGCTGTACCTCAAGTTCGCCGAAATGGGCGTCCTGTAGCGCCAGGACGCCGCGTCGCGCTGCGAATGACAAGGGCCGGCTCCTTCGGGGGCCGGCCCTTGTCGTTGGTCCCGTCGCACCTATTCCTCCCCCTGAAAGGGGGCGCAAGGGGGGTCCCGGGGAGCGCGCAGCGCCCCCGGCCGCCGGAGGCATACGCGCGGCCCTGCCGCAGTGGCGTGTCTTTCATGCTCCGCAGGCCAAGGGGCCTTCGGCTCCCTGGACCCCCGGCATCGAGCGCCGGAACCGGGCGCTCGACCAGCGGCAGGCGCAGGCATCGTCGTTCCGTCGGGAGAGGGTCCCTATTCACCCCCCTGAAAGGGGGCGCCAGGGGGCTCCGGGGGAGCGCGCAGCGCCCCCGGCCGCCGGAGGCATACGCGTGGCCCTGACGTAGTGGCGTGTCTTTCATGCTCCGCAGGCCAAGGGGCCTTGGCCTCCTGGCCCCCCGGCATCGAGCGCCGGAACCGGGCGCTCGACCAGCGGCAGGCGCAAGCATCGTCATTCCGCCGGGAGAGGGTCCCTATTCCTCCCCCTGAAAGGGGGCACCAGGGGGCACCGGGGGAGCGCGCAGCGCCCCCGGCCGCCGGAGGCATACGCGTGGCCCTGACGTAGTGGCGTGTTTTTCATGCTCCGCAGGCCAAGGGACCTTCGGCCCCCTGGACCCCCGGTATCGAGCGCCGAAACCGAGCGCTCGACCATCGGCAGTCGCAGGCATCGTCGTTCCGTCGGGAGAGGGTCCCTATTCACCCCCCTGAAAGGGGGCGTCAGGGGGCACCGGGGGAGCGCGCAGCGCCCCCGGCCGCCGGAGGCATACGCGTGGCCCTGACGTAGTGGCGTGTTTTTCATGCTCCGCAGGCCAAGGGGCCTTCGGCCCCCTGGACCCCCGGTATCGCGCGCCGAAACCGGGCGCTCGACCATCGGCAGTCGCAGGCATCGTCGTTCCGTCGGGAGAGGGTCCCTATTCACCCCCCTGAAAGGGGG
>Ga0268263_1000962_pt1 | contig 31630 bp, 40 predicted proteins | sample Biomet5_FD_190358 | JGI IMG/M metagenome (GOLD analysis project Ga0268263, IMG submission 190358) | Microbial communities from bioreactor (seeded with sewage sludge) at LBNL, California, USA - Biofuel metagenome 5 (SPAdes) (version 4) | ecosystem: Engineered > Bioreactor > Anaerobic >... | reverse complement strand
AGCCGTTTCCCATCGTGTTCATGGGCTCGACGTTCTGGAGCGGCCTGGTGGACTGGTTTCGCACCTCGCTTCTGACCAAGGGATTCCTCAGCCCCGAGGATCTGGAACTTTTTACCGTCCTGGACAAGGCCGAGGACGCGGTGTCCTTCATTCGCAAGCATGTCATCGTCTGATCGCTCCCCCATCCGCATCGCGCCGACCCGGGACATGGACGCGGCCCGGCACTTGTTCCGGGAATACGTGACCCACCTGGGGCTCGACCTGGCCTATCAGGGCTTCGAGGCCGAACTGGCTGGTCTGCCCGGCTGTTACGCCGAACCGGCCGGGACCATCCTGCTGGCTACAAGCGGCGCTACGGCCGTGGGGTGCATTGCCCTGCGCCCCCAGCAGGAAGCGGAATATTGCGAGATGAAACGGCTGTTCGTGCGTCCGGCCTGGAGCGGACAGGGGCTTGGCCGGCGGCTTATCGAAGCGGCCCTTGCCGCGGCCCGGGAGCGCGGTTACCGGCGCGTCCGCCTGGATACCCTCACCTCCATGGAGGCGGCCAACGCCCTGTACCACCGCCTGGGCTTTCATCAGATCGAGGCGTACTGCTTCAACCCGCTGCCCGGGGCGCTTTTTTACGAATTCTGCCTGGAGGCGCCGGATAACTCTTGACTCCACGCGCTGCCCGGCGTATCCAATTCCTCCTTCGGGCAATTAGCTCAGCTGGATAGAGCGTTGGCCTCCGGAGCCAAAGGCCGGGCGTTCGAATCGCCCATTGCCCACCATACGAATTCAAGGGGTTACGACCACAAGTCGTGACCCCTTCTTCGTTTGTGGCTAACAAATTGCTAACATCGTTGCCGGATTTCCCGCCGTCCGTTACTCCTTGGGCATGGCCAGCCGCAAGCACATCAAGACGCAGTATCCTGGCGTATATTACCGCGAATCGGCTGAGCGAATGGCGGGTAAAATACCGGATCGCACCTATGAGGTGTGCTACCGCGACGCCACCGGCAAGCTCTGCTGGTATACGGTGGGCCGCCACTCCACCGGCATTCGACCAGCCTACGCCAATCAGGAACGCACCAGGCTCCTTAAAGAGATCGACGCCGGCAAAAACCCGGCGGCATCCCGTTCCATCACCGTGGGCGAGGCGGTCGAGGCCTACCTGCAATGGGCCGATGCCGAGGGCAAACGCACGGGCCCGGATCGCAACCGCTATGAACATCACCTCCAAGAGCGGCTTTCGGCCATGCCCATCATGGCCGTTACGCCACAGATCCTGGTGGATCTGAAGCAGCGCTTGGCCGAGAATCTCGGAGACCAGAGCCTGCGCCACTGTTTCGGTTTCCTTCGCCGAGCTGTCAACCATGTCATCGATGCCCGGGCCCTGAGCCTGGCAAACCCCTTTTCGATCAAGCGCGGCGGCGTCTTTCGCTTGCCCCGAGCCGAGAATGCAGCTGTGCGGTTTCTGACGCGGGACGAGGCGCACGCGCTGCTGGCGGAGCTCAAGAAGCGATCCGGACAGCTCCATGACATGGCCATGCTCTCCCTGCGCACCGGCATGCGAGCCACGGAGATCTTCGACCTGCGGGCCCAAGGCATCGACGAACCCGGGAAACTGCTCCACTTCACGGCCAAGGGCGGCCAACGGCAGCACGTGCCTGCGGCGGACGACATCCTGGCCATGCTGCTGGCTTATGACCGGGAGCCGCACGAGCATGTGTTCCAGGCTCGTGGCGGCGGCCCCCTGCGATTCGGGATCAGCGAGACCTTCGACCGCGCCGTCAACGCCCTGGGGCTCAATGACGGCATCACGGATGCCCGCCACCGCGTCAGGTTCCACACCTTGCGGCACACGTTCGCGTCGTGGCTGGCCCAGTCCGGGGATGTCACCCTCCAGGAGTTGCGTGAGTACATGCGGCACGAGCGCATCGAGATGACCCTGCGCTACGCCCACCTCATCCCTGGGCACCAACGCGACAAGCTGCGCATCATCGAGGACATACTGGACAGCCACGACTAGGCATCCCCTGTGGTCATGATGCGATGGCGCCGGAAGAACTGCTCCACCTCGGTGCGGTCGTAATAGACGCTGGTGCCGACCTTTTCGTAGGCCGGACCGGTGCCACGACGCCGCCACTCCTGGAGCGTGCGGACCGGAATGTTGTACTCCTCGGAAACATCCGTCTCTTTGAGTTTGACCCGGGCCTTGCGGGTGGCCACCGTCTTTTCGCCGCCGGACGGATCGGTAACGTGCACCACCACATTCAGGACTCCATCAATGGCGGTGGCCACCTCCAGGAGGAGGTCATGGACGCTACGGCTGCGGCTGCCCGGTTCGAGCACATAAATTTTGCGGCGATCTCCCGTGGACAGGATCACGCCATTGACGGCAGGCTCGATGACAATAGGCGTCTGCAGGGGTTGATCGGTCATAACTACACCCCCAGCTCCTTAAGCTTTGCAATGGTCCGCCGGCCCATGGCCAGACAGCCGAGCAGACTGGCCAGTCGTTCCTCCAACAGTGCGATCCTAGCCGGGCAGCCGACCAGGATCGCACTGGGTGGTTGCTGAGCAAACATGTCCATGACGCTCGCGGCATAGCGGTCGGCGTCCAGAGCCGCCGCCGTGAGATCACGCTCCAGATGGATGAAGGCAATGTGAGCGGCAGAGGATATCATCTTTTCGGTAGTAGGCATGGCTCAGTCCTCCACCATCTGGAGCAACGCCATAATGGCCGTGACCGCCTCGTGGCCCTCCTTGAGGATCTTGGCCCGTTCATCTGGCTCCAGATTAAGGTCGGCTAATGCCTCGGCGCAGGCGGCAATCAGCTCCCCGAATTCCTTGACGGCCACCAGGCACTGCTGCTGGATCGGATCGTCGCCTTCCTGAATGGAGGGGAGTTTGACAAACACACCTCCCCTCTCGCTGGCCAAAAAGTGAAGCGGAGCATCCGAGTCGGTCACATCCATGAGGGGCAGCAGCTTGTCCACTCCGAGCTTGTGCCCGGGCTGGCCGGACAGCTCACTCATCATGGTGGCGTATTTCCAGCCCAACATATTGGCGATGGTCTGGGCACCGATGCCCGAGGGGGCGCGCATCACGAGGTGATGCAGGATCGGGGATAAAGGCGGGTACTCGGGGCGAGGCATGCGAATCCTCCAGTTAATTTAGCGTGGTATCGACCGTGACGACGAGCTACCAGATGCAATACCGCTTTTAGGCGGCTTGGTGGTCGGCTTTGGGCTTGGGTCCCGGCGAAACATCCAGGGGGACGGGCAACAGGTCTGCCGGCAGGTTGGGATAGGCCTCACGGAGCGCCCTGTGGTTATCCACGGGCATCCTGGAGCCACGGAGCGCCTTTTGCACGGCGTTCCCGGTGACGGGGCGGCCTGCGACGCCTTTCATGTGCTGGCCCATTTCCACCCAGGTCACGCCGTTTTCGACCTTCCAGACGCGCAGCTTGCGCATGCGGGTATCGGCGTCTTGTGAGAGGGGGAAAGATCGGTTACTATTGGGAGTAATTTGCATATGTGACCTCGGCTTTATCCAAATCGGTTCGGTTTGGATTTGGATATATCCAATTTGGGTTTAAGTCAATTCATTTTGGTAAAAGTGCGATGGAAGACAACTTATTCGAAAGAATACAGCGGCTTATAACTGAAAAAGCCAATGGGAAGGAATCGCTTTTTGCCAAACGAGCGGGATTGGCCCAATCCAGTTTGAATAGAAAGTTAAAGGGAAGAGACCAAAATCTTCTTATGGGGCTCACTGGCCCAATCCTTAAAGCTTTTCCTGATGTAAGTCGGGCCTGGCTTCTGGGAGGGGAAGGCGAAATGCTCGCTTCAGAGGAGCATCGCATCGCCGATGGGGCACCGACCACATCCGCAGCCCCACCAACCGAAGACGACTGGAAGATGTCGGATATGCTCACCAAAACCGCTACGGTTTTGGAGTCCGACACGATCTACCGAACCGCCCTGGCCAGCAACATCAACGCGTTCCACCAAGCCGTCCAAAGTGAACGGCTGCTCGCCCGACTGGAGGAACGTGTCGCCACCCTGGAGGCACGGGAAGACCGATGGGCGCAATTTGAAGCGCGCATGGTGGAGTTGGAGAAGGAAAACGCCGAATTGAAACGCAGATTAGAACGTCAGGATGAGAACACCGCAAAGGCGGTGGGTGCGGACGGGTAACGTGATAACTATTATTTTTTGTAACTGCAAAAAGTAAAAAACGTCAACAACTAAGGGGATATCGTGTTTGACAACGAGCTTGACGACCACGGACAACCCCGCAATCGCGCCTTCAATGCCAAACGCATTCAGGATCGCGGCGTCGACGAGCTGCTCGGGCTCTGCAAGGGGATCATCGCCGACGGCGAGGTAAACGCGGGTGAAATGCGTTTTCTCCTGGAGTGGCTCGAGGCCAACCAATGCGTGGCCCGGGACTGGCCGGGAAACGTGATCTATGCCCGCATTTACGAATTTCTCCGTGACGGCAAGCTCGACGCCAACGAGCGGGCCGAGCTGCTCGAGTTGCTCACCACGGTGTCCGGCCAAGTGCCCGGCGTCTGCACCGTCCAGGCCTCTTGCGCCCTCCCCTTTGACGATCCTCAGCCATCCCTCGAGTTCGACAGCCATGTCTTCGTTTTGACTGGCCGCTTCGCCTATGGCTCGCGCCACGAGGTCACTGAGGCCATCCTCGACCTTGGCGGATGGGTACGGCCTACTGTGCTCAAGGATACCCACTATGTGGTGGTCGGCACGCTAGCCAGCCGCGACTGGGCCCACGCCTCATACGGCCGGAAGATCGAAACCGCCTTGCAGTGGCGCCAAAAAGGTGAGCCCATTAGGATCATTTCTGAGGACCACTGGGCCAACTGCCTGTTGGTCGGGTAGGCATATGCAATATCGCCCAGCAACTTGGCTGGTGGCCATTTTGACCACCCTGGCCCTGATCGCTTGGTGCATACCATCCCAGGCTCAGCAATGCGTCACCCGCCCAGGCTGGCAGTATGCCCGGAGCGAGGAGGTCCTCAACATGGCTGGCCGTTTCGTGCAGCAGGGAGACCGAGTGGCCTTTGGCAAGCTGATTTCGCGAGGGCTGCTCATCCCGCTCAAAGCCGGCGTCCGCGTCTACCTCGAGCCCGGCGGCGGCTTCGGTCACGCGGCCATCCGCCTCCCCGGCGAACTCGGACACGTCTGGGTGCTCAATGAGGCTCTGGACTGTCAGAGGCGGTAAGACCGATTGTAAACTGAGCGGAATGGCTCCTATCGCCCCGCCTGCTCCACTTAAGGTAAGGCCGGCCAGACCACGGCCGCCTCGGCCGCCTGGATCGCTGTCACAGAGGCAGCCGCCTTGACGGCCTTTTTGCCGGTCAATCTCGCCTGCTCGATCTCGTCCCCGAAAGTCCACCAGGCTGTAGCCCTGGCCAGGATCGCCTCAGCTACGGCCTTGGGCGTCTCGGCCGTGATGCCAACCTCATTGTAGATTGCCGGGTAGGTGTCCACCGTCGGGTTGGGATCAGCCAGACACGCCTCGGCCTGGGCTTGCTTGCGGTTGTACCGAGCCATCTGCGCAGAGCCTGGCGTGACCACGCTGTTGCACAGATCCTCGGCTCGGGCATCGATGCGGGCGCAGGCCTCGGCCTGGAGCGCCGCCAAATCGGGTTGCAGCCACTCGCCGCCGAACATTGGCACCCCGTCCGGCGGATCGACTAGCTCCACGCCCTCCGGCCAGGTCGCGGCCTCAATCACGGCGGCCTGCGTGTCGGTGGCCCGGTACACGGCGTACTCGCCGTCCAGGTAGCCCGCTGGCGTGACCTCCTCGCCGGTTGCGGGATCGTAGACGCCAGGCGTCTCGACGATCTGTCCGATCCACAGCCAGTCCCCGATCACCTGCCCGTCCACAACCAAGCCCAGCGAGTCCAGGGCCGCCACAAGGGTGACCTGATCCGTCGTTTTAAAGCAAAAGTCCTGCATGGTCTCCCCCTACAGTGTGATCGCCTGTAATTGTGCATCGGACAGCGCGGTCGGAAAATAGGCAAGGTGTTTGATATGCCCGTTTAGGGCATCGGCTCCGCTTAGGCCCGATCCGACATTTATTGTTGTTATAGTAGGAATTGTACATAAAGTATCATTTGCAATGGTTCCTCCATTCTCGACAAACAAAGTTTTGTTGTTAATGTAAGATATTGCGCACTTTTTCATTGCATTTTTTGCGGCAGGTGTGAGATGTATATCTACCTGTGACTCGTAACCATAGACCATCAAGCAATGCGAACCAGATGTAGAATTGTTTGATCTTAAAAATATCCTATTACTCAGCGTCCCATCGTGTAATCCAAAAACTGTATTGTTAATGCCAGATATTGGTCCGGCGACGCTGTCAAAAACAGACAATATAGAGCCTTCGGGTTGTTTGTATATTGAAGTATTTATTGTTACACTCCAGACATCAGCCGACCGTGATGAAGCCGCTGAAGTTGTGAAAATAAGTGAAGACGGAGCGGCCTTTTGTTCTAACTGGGCGCCCCAAATTTTTACTCCGGTAGTTGCATCGCCAACTGAAGTGGGATACCAGGATATGGCGTAGTCATTTCGCAGTACAACAGCCGATCTAACCCTAGTCGAGGTTCCATTAATTCCAGATATACTGCAACGATACCATCCGTTCCCCCAGTTCTCCATTTGAGCAACAGGAATCGTTGATTCTCCACGCACAATTGGATCAAGGTGTGTTCCATTTACGAGATCGAAGGTAGCCATGATACCGTTAGAAGAACCGTCATCAAGAGAAAGTTCTACATAGGGCGCCCCAAAATTTTTTAAGAAAATCGAAAAGGAATGTGCAGACCCACTAGCGATATCTACATATTGCAGAATAGCATGGATGTTGGTAGTTGCACTCCACACTAGGGTCGCCGCATCCCCATCCCCGCTGGGCGATGTCGTTGCAGTATCCGTTATGGTGCTGCTGCCAATTATACTCCACACAGATGCTGTTGAAAACGCACGATTATATAGAATCAGGTTGGTTGATTGGCCCTCAAAGAGCCAGCCGAGTAAGTTCCCAGCCACGTCCCACTCACGGCGTGGGCTCCCGGCCGCCACAGATTCGATTAGACCGGCTTGGCCGAGTCGCGTACCCGTGGTCGAACGGGTAAACGTTCCGACCGGCGCGGAGTCACTTGTGGCGTCGCCACAAAAGAGATTGAGGGATGGCGGCGTGATGCCCGGGAACTTGCCCATGGTGTCGCGCACCCAGGACAGCACAGCCTGGCGCTGCGTTGCCGGAGTGATTGGTTTGGTTGCGTCAGTGCCTGCTACAGATATAGCAGACGTCGCAAGCATGACACCACCAACAGATGCTTGGGTAGCACGACACATGGATGTCGGAATGTCGTTTCCATGGGAAGCGCTTGACAGTTGGCTTGTCAGCGCGCCAGCATCTAAATGAACAACAACGGTCGTTTTCCCAGTAGAAGTAGAATATGTTGAACTCGTTATATATCCAGTAAATGTCCCGGCCGTCCCACAATCGCATCGGACAGCCCTGCCAACACAAAATTCTGAAGTTACATTTCCGGATATTGAGAAAGACGTACTAGATATATAAGTTGCTGCCGCCATACTTTCTCCTAGCAAACTACAGAAAACATCATATGATAGAGAGACCCTGAATACACTGGATGTACTGTAAAACTTGTTGTTGATCTATCAGTGACGTTGAACGTCGCGGCGCCTTCGGACGTTATCCCCTGACAGGTGATAACATATTGCGCAACAGGCATCGCTGTTGTGAATGTGATAGTAAAATTCCCAGCCGTTGGAACAGTCACTGAAGTTACGTTCCCTGAAGTTTGCAGATTCCCTGCCCCGTCGCATGATACGAACGCGCGTACAGCAAAAATCGGGGCCGAACCTGAAGCGTTTAACCCGTTTTTCAACTTGAGAGGCGTAATTGCTTTCGTATCAATGGTCCCGGCAATCGCTTCAGCGGCAGTGCACGCAGCCAGTCCAGCAGTAATCCCGGTGAGCTGCGACCCGTCAACGGCTGGGAGCTTTGCGGCGCTGTCAAGCTGGACCACATTATTGGCGGAGGTCCCCGCATTGAGCTTTGCAGCGGTCCCAAGCCCCGTTAGCTGCGACCCGTCAACGGCCGGGAGCTTTGCGGCGCTGTCGAGTTTGACGACATTTCCGGCTGCAGTGCCGGCGGCAAGCAGCGCGGCTGATCCTAGCCCGAGGACATCACGCATGGCCGCGATTGTTGTGGCGGCAAGTAGAGACCTGGCCGCCGCTGTGATGGTGGTCGTAGCAAACTGGTCATTGCCCGTTGCGTAAATCAACTGATCCGTGGCAGTGGCCACCGCAGCCAAAGCCGTCAACGTCGCGTCACTCGCCTGCGCCCCAAGTAGCGTCCGCATGTCAGCCACAGATGAGCAAGCCAGCAATGACCGAGCAATCGCTGTAAGGGTTGCTAAGGTCGCGGTCCCCGACCCAGTGAAATATGGAACTTTGTCAGCCGCACTCGCCAACCCGGCCAGCGCAGTCAATTCCGCGTCAAGCGGTTGGTACACGCCGGAGTGATTGTGGGACGCGGTGGCAAACCCAGCAGCGTGCACCCCGTCCAGGGTGTCGGCGTTGATCTTGTAGAGGTCGGACAGCGCAACCCATGCGGTCCCATTGTATTTTTCCCAGCGGCCATTAGTGCCGCTCCATCGAACAGCCCCGGATGGTGGATTGCTGACAGTCGTGTCCAACCCAAGCGCCAAAGCGGCCACGAGATCAAGGATGGCCTGAGCATAATTAGCCTCTGTGGCGGTCAAAAAAGCAAAATTGAAGTCAGCAGACATCACTATACTCCCTTGACGCTCCAACTACATGTGCCGGAGACGCGATTCCCGGATGCATCATAAAGCAATATTTTGAATCCAACCGGATTTGGTGTGTCCTCGAAATCGTATAAGGCGTAGCGTGCCGAGCCGCCAGAGGCAGGCGTGAGCGTGATGCTTTGGACATCAACAAAAGCAGCATTGAAGTTGACCTGCGTCCCCCCTGTATCGCTTGCGCTGCATGTCGCGGAGCCTGCGTCATTTTTAAGCTTTGAATCCAGACGAAAGCGCAGCTCAATAAGTTGGATCAGGTCATTACTGCCACCGTCCGGTGTGGCCGTGATTGTTACCCGGACGTATCGAAAGCTCACGCCATAGGCGCTCCAGACATCTCCCAGGTCTGTCCACGTGCTGCCATCCGCGCTGATCTTGAGATTGCAGATAAGTACCACGCTACCATGGACGATTTGCGCGGTCTTGGTGACGGTGATTTTGGTCCCGGTCAGCGTCGTGCCATAGTCGATGGTCTCCTGGTAGCTGGCACCGCTTGGCGTCGGCTCCAGACGGTAGGGGTAGCCAGCCGCCACTTTCGCCTGCCGGCTGGCCCAACCACCGGCCGCCATCCTGGCCGACACGGTGCTGGTGGTGTCCACCGGCATGAGCAGCATCCCATTCGCCAGGAGTGAGTTGGTCCGCGTCCCGGAAAACGTGCTCGCGATGTCGGTATGCAGCACGTAGTCCGGTGGCTCGCTCACCTGCACGGTGATGGGCGACGGTGTGCCATCGTTGCCGGCGATGTCGCGCTGGGTGATCCAGTAGGTGAACGCACCGGCAATACTCTCAAAAATCGTGCTGAAACGCCCGCTGATACGGCCGATGAGGGCCGAGGTCGCATAAGTCGTCCCGCGCCGTAGCTCACAATCTGCAACAGAGAGCGTGCCCGCCGCCTCTGTCCAGGAGAGCAACACGTTGTTATCGATGACCTGCGGCGTAATCACGACGGTGCCGGGTGCTGTGATAACCAACTCCGCCATGCCGGCCGGACCAGTGGCCCCCACGGCGTCGGTATCGCGCACCCAAAACCTGTGCGTGCCGGCTGCCCCGGGCACCTGGAGGCTAGTATTTGTCAGGCCGGAGCCAAGCGATGCGGCCGTAGCTAGCGTGCTGCCATGCAGAATTTCGGAGCTTGCCAGAGGGAGCGACCCAATATTGTGCGTCCAGGACACGAGGATATTGGAGCCGGAGATCGATGCCATGACGGTTGGCGCGCTTGGAGCGGAGATTGTGATGCTGGCCGAAGCTGGCGTACCGACATTGCCAGCCACGTCAATCGCCGCAAACCAGAGTATGATCTGCCCCACTCCGGTGACGGGTATCGTGACCGTGGTGCCTGTGATCGTACCAACCGCCTCGGCGGACTCCCAGGCCGCGCCCCGGCGGACTTGATAGCCGGCAACAGCCAGGTCAGAGGCAGGTGGCGTCAGATCGTACCGGATAGCCGTGCCGATCAGGGATACAACGACCGCTGGCGCGGCAGGGCCAGATATCAGGCATTGCGCATCAGACCAGGGCCCGGTCTGCCCCCACAGGTCCCTCCCACGGACCGACAGGGTATGCGTCCCGGTGGAGAGCTGTGTTACGACATAACTACTACCGGCATACCCCTGTGCGATCACCACACCATCAACAGCAATGTCGTAGGCCGTCACCCAGGCATGTTGATCGAGAGTCCAGGATAATTGCATCCCGGTCGACATCAATGTCGCGGCAACATCAGATGGGCCGTCAGGCATTGATGGCCGGCCGACGAACGTTAAAGTTGTGTCTTCACTCTTCCCGTCTGCGGACACCCGGAAAGAATATTCGCGCCCGGCGATCAGGTTTTTGACTGAAAAACTGGTATACCGTGTCGACCCCAGATTTACCCATGATCCTCCGGCCAGCCTGTAGCTGACAATCCAGGAGAGCGCGACGCCTCTCCAGGCGAGATCAACGACGGCTACCCCGATACCATCCGAGACAGCCCAATTTTCAACAGCAACAAGCCCATCGACGCTCGCCAAATCCGATATATTTGTCACCTCTGGTACGGTGACCGTATCATCGTACACGCCCTCGTTGTATTCAAGACATTCGAGTGAGTACGTGAAATCATCCGTTTGCTGTATGGTGAGCACCTTGAAAAGCTTCGATACTCGCGTACACGGCCCAAACTGATAGGGATCGTACCGTTGTGGCATACCATGCTCGCGCCAACCGCCTTCGACGGTCAGCGCCCGTGTGGTCGTGGTCTCGGTCACGCCAACCAGGGGATACTCAAGGACCTGGTCATCGCTGAGCTGTACCTGGAGCGCGTAGGACGTCCCCGGCTCCATGGTTACGTCGCGATCGATGACGACGGTGGATGTCGTTGTCACGTATAGGCCAGAGTTATCCTCCGTCCAAACATCCGCATCATTGCCCACCCATGGGCTGGTATCGTCACCCGTGGCGCTGACGATCCTGCCGCCATACCCCCATTGCGGCAGATCATGTCCGACCGGGATCACATCTCCAGGTTGCACGCCCAGGGCATTCAGCGCGGCCCCGAATGATGCCGTGAGCGTCAGGTATCGATTTTTCTTCAGCAGATACTCTGCATGGCGTAACGCCTGCTCGGTATTGTCACAGCCAAGCAGGGTAACCTGTGTTGTTTTGGTCTGCTCTGGAGATGTATTATAATCCTGCCCGTACCAGGACAGCGTCTGCTTCGAATAATTCGCATCCTTGTCTTTATAGGTGACTTCAATGCAGTTCGCTCGTTCCTCGGTAGACAGATATTTTATTTCAAATGTATCTTTGAGGATGTTCCCGACACCGAACAGAACCCCTCCGGACGGCGTATCGACAGGCCGATCGACAATGCAGGTAAATTTGCTGCCGATCTGGACAACGGCGCCACGCCCCAGCATGGCGACTTGTTCCATCCAACTCTGGTGCGTGCTCACCGAGTCCATGCAGATGTTGACGCGATAAAGCGGCATCGTGTCGAGCCACTCAGCCCAGGCCGCAAAGTCCTCGAAAACAATCCGCTTAGCCGGAGTACAGCCGCCATAATCCGTGTTTGTCTGGAAGTCCCAGGCCGCCCAGGCCGGGATCGTGGCATCCTTTGCAAGCCATATCTCGCCGTCGTAGACCTGGACGGTCGTTCGGCTCACCAAGCACTCGATAGTGAGCGAGGTGCTCGAATTTAGTAAGTCGTTGGCCTTGATGCGCAGACCGAACAATGCCCGGCCCGGGTAGGAGAACTTGTCATAGACGATTTCCTGGATGCCTGCGAAATAGCACATCGTCCGGTAGCGGGTGGCCGTCGACGGCGCTGTGGCAAACTTGACCCGGAGATCGTACTGCGCACCGTCATCGCTGATGTGCTCAGCCCGGAAGAGCTTGTAGAGGGCGGAACCGGTGGAATCCTTGATCGTCTCGGTGGCGAAATCCGTCCAATCCGTATCGCCCACGCGGCGATATTGCATGTTGATTGCAACGCTGGTCTCGGCATAGCTCCCGGAATCTGAAATATAGGCCAGCCCCTGGGGAAAACACAGGATGAACCCGAGCCCTTGACAGGTGTTGCCGTCCGTCCTGGCCGTGACATAGTCGGTCGAAAGCCGCATGTTGACGGTCTTTTCGGAGATCGTCTTTTCGAAGTAAGAAATGGGCTCCTGATCGAGGGTCCCGAGGCGCTTTTCGACAGTGACGTTGTCGTAAAAGGAAAGGGGGTTGTCGTTAATAAAGATGTCATCAATCGAGGTTACTGCATGATCCGCGACCGCACCCATCCAGCAGAGGTATTGATCCTCCCCGTCATATTCCTTGAACCACCCCAGCGTCACCGGCGTCAGGCGCACGGTGCCGTAGATGACCGGCCACGGACCACCCTCGGTGACAGGGTTGGGCGCATCGCTCCAGGTGGGCGACTCGTCGGTGCTTGACGTGGCCGAGATGGCGCGTGACGTCGCCCCGGTGCCAACGAAAGCGCTGATCAAGAGTGCGCCGCCGACCATAATGCCCGTGGACACGAGCGAGGTGGCAATCGACACACCAATGGCGCCAACCGAGGCCGCCGTTATGCCCATGGCTCCCACGAGATATGGGGCGACCACCGGGGCCACCACGGCCAGAGCGAGCATGGCCACAGTGGCAAAAATGTTCTTCCCGCCGCCGCCCCCGCCTTTCGGGACCAGGGATACGACCAGGGATTGCCCTGGCTGAACGTATCTGGCCAGCGCCCAGTCGTCTTTGCCTATGTACTCACCATCAATAGCGACATTGACCTCCAACCCCGGCGACAGCATGGGCCACAGGGTTTGGACGTACTCCCGCACGGTCAGACCTGGCTCGAACAGCCCCCTTATCCTGGAGGACAGGGGATCCAGAACGTTGCCAATGCCACACAGACGAACCGGATTGGTTGCGTAGTCGGCCAGGGCCTCGTCCAGGCAGCGATACCGGACTACCCGCGCCACCGGTAGAACCCCCGGAACGACGGCCGCCACTCGCTCGTCAGGCGCGGGGCCTCGCACCGCCGTTTGTCGACCTGGTGGATGAACTGATTGGTGCCGATCACGACGCCGAAATGGGTGATCACGTCGGCGGGCAGATACGGATCCGTGTGCATGGCGATGAGATCCCCGGGCTGCGGGCGCGCCACCGGCAACCACGTACCTGCCGCCTCGGCTTCCCGGGCCGCCCGGTCGACCCTGGTGCCATCCCAGGCGCTGGGCACGGTGACGCCATAGTCCGGCACGGTGATGCCCATGCGCCGAAAAACTTCCATGACCAGGCCCCAGCAGTCGAGCCCTGTCTTAGGGTCTCGCCCGCCGTCCCGAAATGGAGTGCCGATCAAATCTGCAACCGATACCATGCTATATCTCCGCACTGAGTGTGAGGCCGGTCTTGCCGGCCCCTGGCGCTCCGCCGAACCGCACCGAATTCCCGAGCGCCCGGCAGGCCGTCAGCGTCTTTTTACAGGTCGTCGCCGTACCGGCGTACGCGCACCGGTCATCCTTGAATTTATACGAACAGAAATTCTTTTCGATGCGATTGAACGGTGCCCGCCGGTTGAAGGGATTCGAGGCAGAAAGCGTGAACGTGCATTTGGTCTTATTGAGCTGCGGTTGCTTCAGTGTAAAAATATGCTCGGCCGCCGGGGTTTCATTGGAAAGGTCAGCCGTATTGATCACATAGATTGTGACCTCGATCGGGCTATAGCCGTTCTCCTTGCAATAGATGTCGTATTCATCGACATAGCGTTGCATCACGCGGCCGACGTTCGATATGCTGATCGTGACCTGGGGCACCTCGTTGGTGCTCGTGCGTTTCAGCCCGTCAATCTCAAAATCCATTGCCTGCCAGATGACACCGCGCCAAGTGATGTTGACGGAGTTGCGCACCACTCGGGCCGGTTCGTCCGTGCCCGGGATGGTGATCTCCAAGGCGATCAAAAAGACGCTATCCGCGTTGTGCAGCCTGTTTTTCTCGGCGACGACGACGGATGACAGTTCGGACGGCATTACAAGCGCTCCTCAAGAGGCCATTCAACGTTGGAGCGACCGCCGCCACCGACGCGCTGGTATTTCAATTCATCCGCTGCACTGCCAAGCAAGTACTGTTTCCCGGTCACATCATCGTTCCAGTAAAATGTGCCACCCTGGACCTCCTTAAAAAAGGCCAGCAGCACGGCAAACTCGTCCTCCGTGAGATACGCCCAGCCGAAGCCGGTGAACTTTTCTCGCCCATCGGTCCATTCCTTCCGTGACTCCTGATACGGTGCCTCGAAATCATTTTTGACCTGGGGCAGATAGAAACTTCCCGCAAAGGGGATCGGGCCGGGAATTGTGTCAGGGAAAGTCGGGATGGCCATGCTATGCCCCCAGCATGCCTTGCATACTGGTACGGAGATTGTTGCTGTTGCGCGCCACCAAATCCAGGAAATACGTCACGAACAATCCATCCTGGTTTGACACGGTCTTCCCCTTGGTCGCTTTCATTTCCTGGCCGCTCCGATTTTCGAGCGTGATCGAGATGTTGGGGATGGTCTGCTGCGCGCTGCTGCCGGACGTATCCAACGTCCCCAAAATCCCCTGCTTGCCCCCCATCGAGGTGAGCGGGAAAAGCACTTCCGGGCCTTTTTCGCCGGCAACATTATTGAGGACGCCACCGGAGGCGAAGGCGTGGAATCCGGTGTCCGGCGTGGAAAAAAGAGTCGGCTTGTCGATGATGGTGCCGAGTGGCAGCGAAGTCCCGCCTGGGAAGGCTCCGCCGGAGGCATACGCGTTTGCAGCTGTCCAGGGCGATATGCCAGTAGAAGCCATGGCGGAGGTCACACTTGAGGCGCTGTAGCTGGTGGATGATCCAATGCCAAAAATATTGCCCAGCCAACCGCCAACCGATCCGCCCAAGCTTTGCGCGAGTCGACTCAGCTGGTCATTGATGGTCTTTTCCACAAAGTTCGCTACAGCATCATACATCCGACTACACATGTAGTCGAACAAATCGGCAGCCGTTACAGTGTCTGTTCGCATCTTCCTGAAAAAATCACCAAAACCACCAGATACGCTTGAAATAGCCCCCTGCGTAAGCGTAACGATCGCATCGGACATTTGTCCCCACTCTTCATGGGATTTTGTTATGCCCGATTTGTAGGAACCAAACGCCAAACTCCATTTTGCGGAAAAAGTTGTCGCAAAGCTGCCGGCGTAAGCAATCTCCTTTTCCAAGAGCGCTTTATTGTATTCATCCCACTGTTGCGCAGCGTAGATTTTGTACGCAGTCTCATCGTCCGCTGCCCCTTTGACTGTCTCAAGGTGGTTCTGAATGCGCTCGCGTTCGGCATTCCAGTAGACGGAAGAGAAGGCCTTACTGTTTTCGTAGGAGGATTTGCGCGCGTCGGCCTCATCCAGAGCAGCGGCGCGCACCAGCTCCGCTTGCTGCTTGGCCCGCTCGGCCGGATCGGCAATGTTGTTGATGCGGGTTTGCTGCTCGGACTGCCAGAGCTGAGCATTGACCATTTTGGAGGCATAAAGCGCCGTCGGATCACCGGTCATCTGCCCGATCTTGCCGAGCATGGAACCGGCGTCCTGCATGGATTTTTTCCAGGCAGCAGACTCCGCGATGAGTTTTTCCAGTGCCCGGTTTTTCTCCAATTGCTCCAAGGCGGCCCTGGCGTCGTCCGTCGAGCCCTTGGCGCCGAACATGGATTTGCGGATGGAGCTTTCGGCCTGGTCGTATTTCTTGTCGATGGCCGATAGCTTGGATCCGAGGATATCGCCTTCAAACTGGGCCTGAAGCTGGGCATATTGATCTTGGGCCTGCTGGAGCGAGGATGCGGCCTGTTCGCCGAACCGGGCAGCGGCACCTGCAGCCGATTTTCCTCCTTCCTTAATCGCGACATTGATGCCGTTGATCTGCTTTTTGACCTGCTGGACCTGAGGGGCCAAGTCCGGGAACATCGTCTGCAAATCTGGGATGGTACCGCCGTTGTCACCGTGTAAAAAGGCCTGAGTTTGTGACTCCTTTCTTCCCCGGGCCATCCCTTCGGCCACGGACCGATCATTGGCCGCATCCCCGAACACGGCCATGCCGCCCAAAGCAGCCACACCAGTGACCCATGGGTTCCCCTTGGAAAGGAGCGCCCCCACACCACCGCCGACAAGAACTCCCTGGAGCGGCGCCGGAATCTTGTTCCAGGCGGCAATAATGTCGTTGAGAGCATTTACCGTGGCGGTGAGTCCCGGAACAGCGCTCTGCAAAAGATTTTGCCCCAGCGTGGCCGCTCCGACCGCCAGGGACTCTAAGGCGGCTCGGCCCTCTGGCCGGGTCAGCTCGTCCTGAAAATCCTTCATGGCCTGGGTCATCATGGGGGCCAGGTCGCTGCCGAATTCTATGGCCACCTGCTTGAGAGTGGCGTCATAGGTGTCCTTGACTCCCTGGGCGCTAACCTTCCAACGATCAAAAGCCTGATTGGTCGCGTCCGTGCCGGTCCGTACGTCGTCAAGGATCGTCGCATACCGTCCCCATTGCTGTGCGGACAGGGCGGCAATACCGGTCAGGGCCTCAGAGTCTTCAAAGAGTTTGCCAAGCGAAAAGCCAGATTTGTCGGCAACAGCCTGGAGTGTCTGGAGCGTGCCGGCCAAGCCGAGATGCTGGACCATGGCTTGGCCGGACTGGTAGCCCAGGGCCTTAAGTACCTTTTGAAGATTTTCGGTCGGCTTATAGAGGCCGATCATGATGCCGCGCCATTTGGTGGCGGCTTCGGCCGTCGATCCGGCGGTTTGCGTGATCAACGACAGTCCTGCGGCCATTTCCTGGGATTTTACACCGACCAGATGTGTGGCGGCCGCAATATCGCCAACGACGGGGACCAACTCCGCGAACGAAGTTTGACCGAGTTTTTCGATTTTAAAGAGCAGATCCGATGCTTCGGCCGCGTTGCGAATCTCGCCATCAAATCCCGCCAACGTTTTGGTCAGGCCTTTGATAGTCTCTTCCTGGGAGACATGCGCCGCCTTGGCGGCCTTGGACGCCGTGGTGAGCAGGTCCATGGCCGCCGTGGTATCCGTCACGCCAGCGGATATGGTCTGATAGTACCCCTTGAGCAGGGACGTCGGGTCGCCCAGCTCCCGGGGCATGGCCTTTATGGCGGCATCAATCGTGCCCAGGTCCTGATCCGTGACCTTTGGCATATCAACCAATGCCGATTGATAGTCGCGAAAATCAGCGAAAGTTTGTGAGACCAAACTAGCGGCGGTGCGCAAAGACATATAGGCCGCCGTGGCCACCGCCGCCTGCTTGGCCAGGGCGCCCAGGGAGGTCCCAGCTTTTTCACTGACGCGGGTGGTCACCCCCATTTGCGTAGCGAGATTGCGGTATTCGGAGGCCGACAAACCGGCATAACGCCGGAGTTGCTCCAGTGCCCGGGACGCGGAGTCAGCGGCCAGCCCCTCATGCATGCGCTTTTCGAGGCTGGCCAATTCCTTGTCGGTGAGACCAGCGGCCGTGCCGACACTTTTCAGACTGATGCCGACGCGTTTCATGCGCCGGTCGACCTGCGTGGCAAAGGCCTCGGTCAGGCTGTCGGACCGCTTGAGCGTGGTCTCGAGGCTCTTCCCATCAGCGGTGATGTCTACCGACAGCGTGCCGGCTTTGATTCTCACGCAGGCCTCTTTTGTTCGAGCTTCGCCGCAATCTTGCGATGCATCTCACCGATGACGATCGCTGCCAGGATCTGGATCTTGCGCATGATCACGTCCTGTTCCTCGTCCTCGATGCCTTCCATATCCATGACCATTCTTACGGCCATTAAGTTAACGTCCACCGGTCCACCCGGGCCGAAAATGAGTTGCCCGGATACCCTGTCCCAGATCCTGCAGGTGGTCAGATTCCCGGGCAGGCACTCCGGCAGGCAGGTGGCGCAGGGCGGCCCACCTGCCTTGCGGCGCTTATCTTCCTCAGTGTCCCACCGGCTGGGTGCGTAGGCCCGGCGACAGACCCCGCACGACGTGCGCCCCTCTTCGGCTAGCCATTCGCCAAGGCGCTTAAGTTTTTTTCCTCCACCTCCAGATTGGCCTCGTATTCTTCGGTCAGCTCCTTGAGCCAAACCAGGACCTGATCCTCGAGACCGGGGACCTCATCCAGCAACTTGGCCTTGTTGACAGCCGTGAACCGGAGGCATTTTTGGGCGGCGGCGGCCTCGTCGTCGGCAAAGACGTTCTCCCAGGCGGTGAGTGCAGCAAACGCGCGCAGGTTCCCGGCGTAGGGGATGTCGAAGACGACTTCCTGGCCGTTCTCGTTCATCACGTATTTCTGGGCCTGGGATTTGATCTTTCGACCCTGGACAGGCTGCAGGACGCTGATCTCGAACCTGGCCTGGTCGGGGTCGTTCGGGTAATCGAACCACTTTTTCTTGACGGCGGTCTTCTTGGCGACGTTCATGGGTTCTCCAGGGATTACAGGGTACCGGAATGGAGCGTGATCGAAACGCCGACGGGCTTATCCACGACGACCTTGACACCACTGTCCAGGGTCAACGTACCCGCCTCGACGGACGTGATCAGATACTGCCCGTCGTTGTTGGTGCTGCCTTCGACGATCAAGGTGTCACCGGCCTCAAAGCCGGCAGTAACGAAACCGTTACCGGTGTCGGTGATCTTGTTTCCGGTCGCTACGAAGGCGATGGTGGACGCCGTCAGATGGTAAAAAAAGTAAGCCGGCTGGCCGCCACAGATCATTTCCAGATCGAACGGAAAGACGTTGTTTTTCTCCGTGGCCGTGTCGCTTCCAGCCTTGATCACCTGAAAAAAACCATTTTTATCAGTTGCCTTGTCCAGGGTGACGAAGTCCTCGGCCTCCATGTCGAGATAGATGCGCGTCGTCTCGTCCAGCTTGGTCTTTTTATGCATGGCCTTTTTCAGGGCCGACTGCCCGAGCCGATCGCCCTTGATCAAATAACCGGAGCCTGTGATGTGGGAGAGTTTGCCTTCGCCGGCCACCTCGGTCGCATAGCTGACCTGGAACTGGGAGAGCGAGATCGAGGACCGGCTGCCCACCGGGAGCCCCAGCTTGTTGAGCCCTTTGACCACGGCCTGGTTGGCCGTGCCGTAATTGAGGACGATGCCCGCATTTTCGGCCGTGATCGCGGCAATCAGGTTGTCCGCCATAACTGCTCCTTTTATTGGATCATTTGGACGTACCCGGTAAGTTGGCTGCCGGCTTGCCAGGTCGCGTCGTTGACTTTGGTCGCGGGGATGTCGTCTCCCCCGGAAAAACGGAAATCGATCAACCCCTCACCGGGGATGCGCTGCCCGCCGAACAACTCGGCGGCCGAGGACGCGAGGCTGGTCGCCGCCTGTTTGGAGGCGGCGTAGACCACGATCTGGATCCCGACATAGGTGATGCGCTCGGTGAAGGTGTCCCGGCAGGACTGTATGGGGACGTCCAAGACGGCATACGGCATGGGCCAGTCGCGTGGCGCATCGTGGTAGACCAGTCGTCCGGACACGCCGGTATGGAAGGCATGTGCCGCATGGGCATTGAACCAGGCGTCCAGGGCCGCCAGCAGCAAGGGGAACGCACTCGCGCGCGTGCTCATTGGTCCCCGCCCTTCATGCGTTCGGCCACACGGGCCAAATCAAATTTTTCCGCCGCTGGCCGCAGGTACGGCTTGGCCGGCCGATCTTTCATGCCCAGTTCGACATAGGGTGCATACGGCTCACCCGCCTCGACGTAGCCCGTGACAACCGCGCCATCCCGCTCGGTGCCGACCGTGAGTGACGCCTTGAGTTTGCCCGTGCGCACCGGCACCAGGCGCTGCGCTTCGGGCAGCACCGCTTCCTTCAGTTCGCCATCCATGGCTTGCTGCACGCTACCCATGATCTGCTCGAAGTGATCCGAGAACATGCCCATCAGTTCTGTTCCTCCTGGCGCGCTTCGGCCTCGAACACGGTCCAGCCGCGCACGTGGTCGGTGTAGGCGTTCGTCACATGGAGCACCTCCTGGGGTGTGACGATCCGACAGCCGGCGGCCAAGGCCGGACAGGCCGGCATCCAACCAGCACGATACCCCACGCCGATCTCACGAGCGGCCAGACGCCGCTCCTTGCCGCTGAGGCCATGTACGGCTGCCTTGCCAGACCAGATGGACACGGGCGACTGGGTGTGCCCCAGGGAGCCGTCCGAAACCTCGGTGTCGCGCTGCACGGTCACGTCCACCACGAAGACGCCGCTGGCGAGCCCGAGCACGCACATGTCGCCCTCGGACCACGCATCCTGAACCGTCCAGGTGACGTCCCCCTGCTCGAGAGTATGGCCAAAGACCGGCGTGGTCGGCAGCGACGCCGGGTCAACCCACGCCATGGCCAGGCGAACTTGCCCATGGTTATAGGTGTCGCGCAGACTCGAGTTGATGCCGTCCCAGGTGGCTCCCGCTTCGACAATGGCCTGGATGGGTGCACCGGCGCCGCTGGCCGTATAGGTGGCCGGCGAGGCAAAGGCGCCCACAAAGGCTTGGGGATCGTCGATCAGCATCCGGCATCCACCTCTTCCTGGCAGGCCACGCAGCGGCAGGCCCCAGGGCAGGCGGCCAGCCGAGCGGCTGGGATGGACTCGCCGCAGTCGCGGCAGACCACTCGGCCGTCTTCCAGAATCTGGGATTCATTCCTGGCCCTGGCCGAAGCCAGGGCGGCTTGCCGATGGACGGTCTCGGCGGCCTGGGCCTGATCGGCAAAATCCATGTCAGCTCCTTTTGCTCGTCGAACGGCGCATCAGTGCGTGCCGCTGGCCTGCCGTTCGTAGCAATCGAGAGTCGCGGCCTGCTGTTCGATGAGCCAGCATTGCCGGTCGACGAGCAGCATCAGGCGGTCCAGGTTTTCCGGCGAGCAGACATGCTGCTCGGGATCAAGGCGCGGCAGTTCGGGCGCCTTTGGCCGTGGACAGCGGGTAAAGGCATGCTGCACCGTGACCGTGGCCGACTTGCCGGCACAGCCGCTAATTGCGGCAAGCACCGTTAAGATGCACAGCAGCTTTACGACTCGTCGCATCGTCGACCACCTTTCCCTTTTGGGGGCGCACCGGTTTGGCGTCGCGAATGATGACCGTCCGGATCTCGTCCCGGTCCCGGGCCCGGGCATTGGCCTGCTGGCAAGCCTCGACCTGCCCGGCCAGACCATCCCGAGCGGCAAGCAAGGTCTTTTCCGAGACTTCCAGGAGCGCGATGCGGCTGTTGGCCTCGCCCAGATCCTTGGCCATGACGGCCAGACTGGTTTCCTGGCGGGCCAGGCGGACGGTCTGGACGGCCAAGGCCGCCAGCAGAATGGCCACGAGCAACCCACCGGCCCCGACAATCACGCGGTTAATCATGGCAGATGCCTCCCCCGAATCCGGCCGACGCGTAGAGCGGCGAAAGGGTGCGCAGGATGCGGCGCGGATAGCCCCGGTTCTCGCGCCAGTTCGCAGCGGTCCGGCCGGCATTGACCGTCTCCACGTTGCCCCACCAGATATTCGCAGCCAGCCCCTGGGACGCTGCCAGTCGGCCATCCCGGCGCACCCAGCCGAGGCCGCCGTTGTAGGCCGACAGCGTCATGGCCATGTGGTCGCAAGCCGAAACAGCCTCGAGGCGGTCCCAGAGGTAGCGATCATAGGTGACCAGGGCACGCAGGGCCCACGACGGGTTGTAAGGCTCGTTGGCGGCCAGCTCCGGGAAGAGCTTGGCAATCCAGGCTCCTGTGGCCGGCATGAATTGCGCCATGCCCTGGGCTCCGACCGGACTTTTGGCATTGGCCCGCCAGCCGGATTCCTGGTGGACCTGGGCGGCGAAGGTGGTCACGGGCGCATCCAAGCCCCAGACGCTCCGGGCGTTGCGGATCAGTTCGGCCCGGTAGCGTAGCGCATTTTGCGGGATGCCGCGCACGGTTGCCGCCGGCGCGGGGGCCGGCTTGACCGGCTGGGCCGGCGCGGGCTGGGTGACCGCCGGGGTTGCTGTGGACGCGGCCGGCATGTCGCCGACCTTTTTGCAGGCAGCCACGAGCAGCACGGCCAGGATCGCCACCCCGACAGCCAGGGCCGTAGCGCCGATGTCCCGCAGGAGCCGGCCCATTACAGCCCCAGCCCCATGGCCAGCATAGCGCCGAGCATGATCAGTGCCCGGCGCAGCATGGAGGCCGCGTAGACCTGCTCACAGCCCGGCACCACGGGATGGTTGGCCTTTTCGGCCGCAGGCTGCTTCTCGGCCCGCCAATTGGCGGCCGTGAGAAACGAATCCGGCCGCGCATACGGGAACGTCCAGCGATCCAGCCAGTAGCCCAGGTAGCCGGCGATGGAGAGCAGGGAGAGCTTGTAAGCGGCCACCGGCAGTTGCGCCGGCGACAACAAGGCTACGCCAGCGACCAAAATGCCGGTCAGCACCAGGCAGGCCAGCATGCGCGGGGTCAGGCGCGACAACAACGGCGCCTTGAGCGTGGTCAGGGGGCCAGCCTCATTGGCAAGTCCGGACATGGTTTCGGATGCCGGCCGCTTCATGGCGGCGGCGATGGCGGCGCCAAGGGCGGCGATGGCTTCCGGGGTTTCAAGGGCTTGACTGATCGTGGCCTTGTCGGCCGAAGTGACGCCGGTATTGGCTTCATCGGGCATGGTTACTCCCCTCCGGGGATTGCTTGAGGATCTCGTTTTTGATGGCGGTGGGCACGTCCGGGTCGGTGGCCGCCCAAACCCGCATCACGCGGAGCACCATTTCGGCCAGTTCCCCGATGCTTTCGATGGCGGGCTTGGACGGCGTCGATGTCGCTTCCATCATTTGCCTCCCGGGGTTTCGTTGAGGATCTCGGTCTTGACGTCCGGCGGCATGTCCCGATCATGCACCACCAGGGCGCGCATCATGCGAAACAGCGTGTTGGTGCGGTCCCGGATGTCCGTGCGCAGCTCGGCGTGTCCGGCCTGGACGGCCGCCAGGGTGGCGCAGACGTTTTCCCGCCGCTCGTTGCACTGGGCATGGCTCACGTAGTTTCGCTTGGTGATCACGTGGACCACCAGGGCCACCAACAGCGACATGAACCCAGTCAAGGCGGCCGTTTCGAGGGGCGTAAACGTCACGACACGCCCCCTTATTCCGGGATGACACCGGTGAGCAGGTAGCCGGCGCCGGTGAACTGGACGCACTCGTCGGTATTCTGCCGAGCCCGGACGATATCGCTGCGGGTCTGCTCCTCTCGGTAGGTCTCGACCACCAGCATGTCCGGGGCGTCCTCCTCCCAGGCAAAGGTGCGGCCAAGGGCGGGCTCGCGCAGATCCTGTCCGCCCGAGGACACCACCCCGAGCATGGCCATCGTCGGGGACCAGATCGGTTTGACGCTCTTGGCCTTCTTCTTGGGCGCGGTATTGCTCACGGCGCCGGCGGCGACGATGTGCACACCGAAATAGGCCTCAAGCTGAGCCGTGGTCAGGTCGCCCCGGATGGCATCGGGGTTGGAGTATTTGACGCGTTCAATGACCGCGTCACACATGGACACTTGGCGCAGGATGGACTCGTCCAGGATGAGGGCGTTGGGCTTGAGGCCGGTGGCCAGACGCATGGCATCGATACCCTTGATCACATCGGCCCTGGGGTCGGCATCGGCATAGCTGTTCCAGGCGTGGGCCACGGCATGAGCCTCGAAAGTGGCCGTGCTGAACACCTTGGCCGCCGTTCGTTTTTCCCGGGAGCGCAGAACCATGTACATGGCCCGATAGGTGGCCATGGTCTCGACGTCGAAGTAGTTCCGGTAGAGCGCGGCCTCGGTGTCGTCGACAGGTTCCTCCCAGCCGTTTTCCGAGCAGGAGTAGTCCAGGAAGTCGAAATCCCAGTCGCCGCGCGCGTAGGCGGTGCGCGGCGCCCTGGCGGTGTCGGCCACCTCGAGCAAGGCCTCGGCCGGAATGACCGGGTATTTGGCCGTCTGGAGCGGAGTGTAAAAGGGCGGCAACACCAGATCGGCGATAAAGCCCTGGCTGGCAGCATTCAGGCTGTAGGCGAAGGCCATGGCGCCGAGGTCGGGGCGAATAAGGGCTTTGGTGATGGGCATTACGGGATCCTCCTTTCAGCCCTAGCTCTGGGTGTGGCCGTAGCCGTAGGGAAGCAGTTCCACGACGCCACCATCGGTGGCGCCGACCAAGGCCTGGCCGATGATGGTGCCGGCACCAGAGGCCACGGTCACCTTTCCGTCATCAGCGGCAATAACCGTATCGCCCAAAGCCACGGCGCCCGAGGCCTCGACCTCAATGGTGCCCTCGGTGTTGAGCGTGCGCACGCCCATGAGCTGCCCAACCTCCACGGCCGGGTATTCGATGGCCCCCAGAGGTTTGGTGGCCGCGTCGTTGTAGGCGAGCTGGCCGGTGGCCAGGAGCGTCACCAGCCGGTAGGATTCCATGGTTTCCGAGGCCGGGTAAGACACCCGGGACTTGGTACGGTAGGACATCTACTTGCCCTCCTTGCCATTTTGCATGGCCCGCCAGGCGGCATGCACCTTGCGATGCTCCTTGATGACCTTGGCCATGGCCTTGCCCTTGGACAGGCCCTTGGCCTCCTCAGCGGCCACCAGGGCGTCGAAGTCCGGGGCCTGGCCTCGGGGATCGCCGGACGGATCGAGGGGCTTTGCGGTCGCGGCCCCAAGCGCGGCGATGGCGTCCTGCTGGGCCTGGGACGGTTCGCCCTTGCCGGGAGCCTCGGCCGGCGCGGCCATGAACGCGCCCATGGCCTTGGCCTGTTCAGCAGTCACGCCCGAGGCGACCACAGCCGCCACCTTTGCGCCCATCTCCTCGCCAACCAGGGCGGTCACCACGCCCAGGCAGCGCGTCTGCTCGGCGGTCACCGCGGTCTTGCGAGCCTCGTCGGCCTTGGCGGTCAGTTCCGTTTCCACCTCGGCGCGGACTTCCTGGACCACGCCGGGATGCTCGGCCTTCAATTTGGCCAGATCCATGTGCACCTCCTGCACGATACGGTTGATGAAATCGGCGCGGCTTTCGAGGCGGTCCACCAGCCCCAGCTCCAGGGCCTGCCTGCCGAGAAAAATGCGACCGTCAGCCATGGCCAGGGCCTGCTCGCGCGAAACGCCCCGGCCGGCGGCCACGGCCTCGAGGAACAGGTCATAGACATCGTCGAGCTGCTGCTGCAGATAGGTCCTGGCCTCGTCGGAAAGGGATTCGTGGGCGTTGCCCAGGGCCTTGAAATGGCCGGCGGTCAGGTAGGTGACGTCGATGCCCGTCTGCTCGTCGTAGCCGGACCAGTCCACGTGGGTCATGATGACGCCGATGGAACCGATCATGGCCGAAGCCTGGGCCCCAATCTCCCTGGCCTGGGAGCCGATCCAATAGGCTGCCGAGCACATGAGGTCGCCGGCGTAGGCGTACAAGGGCTTTACGGCGGCCACGGCCTGAGCGATGCTGGCCAGCTCCTCAGTGCCATCCACGGTGCCACCGGGCGAATCCACATCCAGCAGGATGCCCTTGACGCCAGGATCCTTGGCGGCCTGGAGCAGCGCAGCGCCGATCTGGCGCGTGCTGGCCACGCCCCACCACCAACTGCCCTCCTTGGCCAGCGCCCCGGCCATCTTCACCACGGCCAGGGGACCGACGCGATCGTAAAGCTGCTCCTCGCGGCCATTGCCGGCAGACGCCATGGCCGCCATGGCGTCTGTGTCAGGCAGTCCCTTGGCCTTCATATCCCGGAACAGGCCGGACAACCGGCCGGGCTCCATGGCCCACAGTCGTTGCGACTGAATGCTCACGCGGCCTGCTCCTTGCTGGTTTGGCCCTGCTCCGCGTTGTCCTTAACCGAGGCCTGCGCCGGGGCAGCAACTGGTGTTGTGGTGGGGGCCAGCACCAGGCCCTGCTTGGCGTAGATGCGGCGCTCGCGGGCGATCTTGCGGGCCATGGTCTCGGGATCGGTGCCGCGCGAATAGAGGATGTCCGTGACGCTATCGGTCATGGCGTCGGTCCCCATCTTTTCGGCGTTGCGCTCCTTGACCGGCTCGATCTGGCCGCGCGGGGGCCGGGTCCAGGTGGCGGCGCACCAGGCGGCCCGGGCCGCGTAGAAATCCGGGCGGCCCTTTGGCATGGCCAGCATGCCGCGCAAGAACGCCTCCTCGAGGGTCATGGCGTAGAGATGGTCGAGGTAGCCGCGCACCAGCCAGTCCTGGTAGAGCGTGTAGAGCCGGCAGACCTCGAGGAGCGCACCCCGCATGGAGGAGTAGTTCGTGTCCGAGAAGTCCTTGAAAACCGTGATGAACGGCTGGCCGGTAGAGGCCGTGACCAGCTTGGACAACCGGGCCATGAACGGGTCGAAGGACTGCCCCGGTCGGGGATTGGCAAGAAGATGCGGCTTGTCTCCCGGGCGGCCGGTGAGGACGCTCCCAGGCACCAGCTCCTTGGGGTATGGGCCGTACAGGCCTTTTTTCTTCGAGCCATTCAGCTCGACCACATCCCCGAAGGGATTGCCGGCGGTTTCCATAAAAACGGTCAGGCTGGCGGCAACGACCGCGCCCACCAGCTCGCTGTCAACATAGGCCGAGAGATCCGAAAAAAGCTTCATGGACGGGGAAAGGCGCGTTTCGCCCCGCAGCTGCTCCGGTCCGTTGGCATGGCGGCGGTGGAAACAGCCCCAGCGGTGGGCGATCTTGCGGGGAACGCGGCGAAAATTGGCACTGGTCAGGCCGACGAGGGATCGGTTGTCCGGCGGCTCGGCCAGCCAGTAGGCCACCGGACTGCCATAGTCGCCAATCTCCACGCCGCGCCGGATCCGGGGATTGGCTTGCAGATCCGCCGGTGTGCGCAGCCGGCCGGGGTGCAGGGTCTGGATGGCCAGGCCGAAATGCCGGTCCGGGGAATCGATCCAGACCGGCAGGTGCAGGAACTCGCCCAGGGCGGCCATGGAATGCACGGCCTGATACTGCAGGTCGTTGAAATGGTCGGTGTCGGCCGCGTCGGCCTCCCGGCACCAGATGTCCCAGGCGCGCTCCGCGCTTTCGGCAAAGGCGTCGGCCTCGTCGTCGGACAGGCCTCCCAAGGCAGCGACATCGGGCGTGGATTGCGGCCGCAGGCCCGAGCCCACGACGTTGAGGGCCAGGGTGTCGATGCAGGCGGCAGCCAGGCCGTCACTGGCAACCAGGGATTCGGCCCGGTCGCGGATGAGGTCGGCGTCGCGCTCGACGGTGTAGGGATTGAGGCGGCTGGGCAGAAAATTGGCCAGGGTGCCCTGGCGGCTGGCGGCGGTGCGGCGCACGGTCTGGACCACCCCGCCCAGGGCCTCCATGGCCACCCGGGCCCTGGCCCGGCGATAACCAAGTCCCGGAGAGACAAAACCGATGGCCCTGTCCAGCCAGTTACCGGCCATCACGAGTACCTCCTCGGGATGCACTCGTGGAACTGAGGCGAGCCGGTACCGGCGGCCTCGTCCTCGACGGTCGACTGCTGGTCGAGCCAGTCAAGATGCTGCTGGATGGCGGGCAGATCGGCCCGGCGCAGGCGCCGCGTGCCGATGGTGAACTCCTGCCCCTCGGCCACGGCCAACAGCGCGGCCTTCCATTTGGCGATGTGCTCGGCTTTTTCCGCTTGGGTGAAAATGGCCATGTAAGCGGGCTAGCACACCCGCCCTGGTCGACGAGGAGACAATAGAGACAATAGAGAAAATAGAGACACTATTTTCGGGCCGGAATCGGCCCGGGAAAAGTGGCAAAAAGATCTGCGGTTACAGATTGTTAAAATGCCGTCTGAACCATGCGAAATCGGGGGTCGATTTTGCACCCTCGAAAAAATATTTTTGGGCCTTATTTTGTCACCATAACTGTTGACAAACAGGCTGTCACCACATATGGTGCAGCCATGAACAGCAAGGAACTGAAGCGGTGGCTGGCCGAACAAGGATGCAGCTTCGAGACGCACCGGGGCGGTTCCGGGCACCTGACCGTGACCCTAGGCGACAAAACGTCGCAACTGCCCATGCACGGGCAGAAGGAAATCGGAAAAGGGCTGCTGCAAAAGATACTTAAGGACCTGGGACTCAAATAAAAAAGGAGGTGAGCATGCTCACCTATCACGTGGAACTGACACCCGACGACAACGACACCCTGCTGGTGACCTGCCCGGATCTTCCGGAAGTGACCAGCTTCGGAGAGGATGAACAGGACGCGCTCGGCTACGCTGTGGGCGCCATTGAGGAGGCGCTCGCCGCACGCATGGCCCACAAGCGGGAAATCCCCCTGCCTACGGAGGACTCCCCTACTCGGCTGCATCCGGTGCGGCTGTCCACGCAAACGGCCCTCAAGGTGCTGCTCTACGAAGCCATGCGCCGGCAAGGCGTGACCAAGGCGGAGCTTGCCCGGCGCATGGGCATTGCCCGACAGCACGCGGACCGGCTGCTGGATCTCAACCACGCCTCCCGGCTGGATGCCCTGGACGCGGCCTTTTCCGCCCTGGGCCAAGCCGTGGCCGTGGCGGTTCGGGATCGGGCGGCCTGACATCAAGACTCGTCCAGAGGTGCGACGGCACCCTTGCGGCGTAAATACCGCTCCACGCTTTTGGATGTCACGCGGATTCCCTTCACGTCGCCCAGGCGCACGATCTTGAACTCCCCCTGGTGGATCAATCGGTACGCATGGGCCCGGGAACAGTCGAGCCAACCCATGAGTTTTCGCACGGTGACGAGCGGCCCTTCGGCGGTGCGATCATAGGGAAGATTCGTCTTGCTCATGACGCCTCTATCTGCTGGCCAGTATGGCGCTTGCCCGGCTGGCGGCCCTGGCCAGCACAGAGGTTGTTTCCGATTCCCTGGGGATCTCATCCTCAGCCCCCTGGCCGTCTTCTTCCTGGTGTTCGAGCATATACCGCAGGCTCGGCGTCCACGAATCGTCCACACAGGCCAGGGCATTCATGGTCGAGTCCAGGAGGTGGTTCTGCCGGTGCAGCAGCTCCCAGACGAGCTTGCCCGACTTGTCCTTGACCAGGCGCTCGGCCGCGATCTGGTGCGCGAAGTCCTCGCCCACCCCGGAATGAAGCAGGATCGGCAGGCGCGCCTCGGCGGACAAACGTTTGAGCAGCACCATTTTCAGGTGATTGACGTCCAGGAGATAGAGCTGCAGCCCGCCAGGGATGGCCTTGCCGGAATGCGGCATCTTGTCGATGGTGGTCCAGGACACGGGCACATGGTGGTCGCGCGATCGTCCTTTGGTCGGAAACAACCGGCCATCGCCATGCGCCCGGCACCAGGCATAGACCTCTTCGGTCCGGGTCAGGATCTCGTGGTCCGTGGCGTTGCCGCCCGAATCGATGGCCGCGCGCCAGATGCCCATGTCCGATCCGGGACGGCCCAGGATCGGGTAACGCGTGCCATGGACCAGCGACATCACGTCCTCCCACGTCCAGATCTGGCCGTAGTCGATGAGCCACCCCTGGAGCAGCGGGCCCCAGGCCACCACCGAGAACCACCAGCTCCGTGCCTGGGTGTCGATGCCGCAGGACAGGGCCACGGCCTCGGCCGGCACGGTCTTGGGCGGCAACCACATGGCCCGACGGGCAAGGATGGTGTCCTCCCGGGTCTCGATGGTCACGGCCTTGAACGGCTTGGCGCAACGGCCGTTGGCGTAGTCGCGCTTGACCCGGTCATCGTCGGACTGGTCGGCGGCCAGCTTGTCGGCGGCGAACTCGGACAGGGAGACGAACCGGGATACCAGCGACGGCAGATGAAAGCCCACGGCGCGCGGTCGATGCACGGGGTTGTCGGCGATCCATTCCCCGCGCGAGACCGCCACGTTGCGGGCGTGGTCGGTCCAGAGGTACTTGCAGTGCGGGCACTTGTAGCGGCCGAGCTTGCGGCGCTTGATTTCCTTGGGGTCCTTGCAATCCTCGATCACCACCACGTGGTCCTCGTGCATGACCTGGACGGTGCCGCAGGCCGGACAGGGCACATGCCAGCGGCGCAGCTCGTCGCAAAGCAGCGTGATGCTTTTCCAGATGACGCTCGTTTCGTCGCCCATCGGCTTGGATATTTTAAGGATTTTCCGCCGGCTTCCGTAGCTGGTCGTACGCTCCTCAAATTCGGTGACCGGCGCGCCCTGGCCGGCGATTTGCCGATAAAGGTCGATCTCGTCGAGAAACTCGTGCATGACCGTGACAGAGGCCCGCTGGGCGGGCGACATGGCCGAGGCCAGATAGACCGGCGAGCCGTCAGTCAGTTCGATGGTCGATTTGGCGATGCGGGAGAACAGCCGACGCAACACGGAGGAACCCTTGATGCGCGGCAGCAGTTTCTTGGTCACTGCCCTGTCCAGGGTGTCCTCGTCCGGCATGGCCAGGAGCTTCGGGCCCGGGTAGAACTCCATGGAATAGAACAGGCTGGCGAACAGCATCTCGGATTTCGAGATCTGGGGCGAGGCGCAGACGCCGACCTCCTCGACATAGGGCTCGTAAAGCGTGTCGAGGATGCCGGCCATGTAGGGCGTGACGTCCATCCGCAGCCTTGAGCCGGCGAACGGCCCATCCTGCACCACGATGTTCTGGGCCGCCCAAGCGGACGGCTTCGGCCGCACCCGCTTGCGGAAGATGCGGCACTCACCCTCGGTGAATCGAAAAGGGTACGTCACAGTTCCAGTTCCTCGGCCTCTTCGCGCAGCCTGGTCTCCAGCTCATGCGCGGGAGGGTTCGTGGCCAGGATTGCCGCCTTGCGGCGTTCGTACTCCTGCCATCGCCAGCGTTCGGGTTCTCCAGCCGGCCTGTTATCCAACGTCGTTTCCGTCTCCATCAGCATGCCCTACTCCTTCACGGGGAGTACACAGACCCGGAAATATTTCCGGGTCAAGTGGCAGGCTAGACGATTTCACGGATGGATTCTTCTGCATGGTGCACTGCACCGTGCACCCCATAATGCGCGACCATGATGGCGCAGCCGATTTCATAAGCCACATACGGCACCACCGCATCGCCGAAACCGCTTATTTGAGCCACCCGGCCGGGAACCCCATGAGCCAGCAAATCCACTCCGGGTTTAACCCTCCTGCGTTTCCCATCCGCTCCGGTGAGCCACTCGGCATCGCTCCATGCACCACTTGATTGACGAGCTGTTGCCATCGCGAACTGTTTGCTTTCCTTCTTCTTTGGCTTTCTGGTGTGTTTGGGAAACGATAGTCTCTGGCGGTTGGGGTCGCCCACAGTGCCGCTGATTGATATGGCGGACGACGAAGGTCCGTCCCCGCAAACATCGCTTGAACCATGTCTCCCTCGGTCATCATTGATGCAGTCGGTGTGGGCCAGAATG
>Ga0268263_1000957_pt1 | contig 31800 bp, 26 predicted proteins | sample Biomet5_FD_190358 | JGI IMG/M metagenome (GOLD analysis project Ga0268263, IMG submission 190358) | Microbial communities from bioreactor (seeded with sewage sludge) at LBNL, California, USA - Biofuel metagenome 5 (SPAdes) (version 4) | ecosystem: Engineered > Bioreactor > Anaerobic >... | reverse complement strand
AACGGCCTCGCACTGCGTGGGATTGACCTTGCCCGGCATGATCGAGCTGCCCGGCTCATTGGCAGGGATGGTTATCTCGCCCAGTCCCAGTCGCGGGCCGCTCGCGAGCCAGCGCACGTCATTGGCGATCTTCATCATGTTGGCGGCAAGGCCCTTCACGGCGCCGTGGCTGAAGACCATGGCATCCTTGCCCGTGAGCGCACGAAACTTGTTGGAGTCGCTCACGAACGGTTCTCCCGTGAGCGTCGCCACCTCACCGGCAACCATGTCAGCAAAGCCGGCCGGCGCGTTGAGCCCCGTCCCCACCGCGGTGCCACCGAGCGCGAGCCTGTACAGGCCCGCAAGGCTTGCCACGAGCTGCTCGCGCGAGCCCTCGAGAAGCCCACGCCAGCCAGAGATCTCCTGTGGGAAGGCGATGGGCACGGCATCCTGCAGGTGCGTGCGTCCGCTCTTGACCACGCCGACGTTCTCGTCCTCGAGACGACAGAACGTGGCGCAAAGCCGATCGATCGCGGGCAGGAGGTCGCGGGTCACGGCATTGACGGCAGCGATGTGCATGGCGGTGGGGAACGTGTCGTTGGACGACTGGCTCATGTTCACCGAGTCGTTGGGGTGAAGGCGTCTCTCGCCTGCGATGGCATTTCCTCGGTTGGCAATGACCTCGTTCACGTTCATGTTGGTCTGCGTGCCCGACCCTGTCTGCCAGACCACGAGGGGGAAGTTCTCGTCCAGCTTGCCTGCAGAGATCTCATCGGCGACCTGGCGTATGAGCGCGGCGTCCTCTTCGGGCATGCGTCCGAGTCGAACGTTCGCGCATGCCGCAGCCTTCTTGAGCACGGCGAAGGCGCGGATGATCTCGCGCGGCATGCGCTCCGTCCCGATGGGGAAGTTCTCGTGGCTACGCTCGGTCTGCGCACCCCAAAGGGCGTCTCCGGGCACACGCATCTCCCCCATCGAGTCATGCTCGATGCGATACTCCATGCAGTTCTCCTAGTTCTTGGAATCCATGTCCTTCTTGCCCGCCTTGCCCTTGGAAGCGCGCGCCTCGCGGTGGCGTAGGCCCGACAGCGTGGCGGAAACGACCTCCGCCTGATCGCGGGCAACCACACCCAGGTCAGCACGGACGCCACGGAATCGCGGGCTCTTGGAGAACTCATGCGCGAGCCTCTGGTTTTCTGATGCGATGCTGAGCGAACCCAGCTCGTTCTGAATCTCGTCCATGTAGGAGCTCATCTGCGCGCGCTCTGGCCCCAGAACCATGCCGAGACGACTCGCCACGTAGTGGACCTCCTTGGCATTTCGTCGGGCGCAGCTCACGACATGTGCGTCCGTGAGGTCAAGACCGAAGAGGCTCCCGTCGAGCGCATCCATCTCCTCGTCGAAGCGCCGCTGGAAGTCGGCCTCGGAAAGACCCGCAGCGCGCACGGACTTGCGCCACTTGAAGCTGGGATACATCTTGCGGGCCTTCTTGAGGAGATTCCTCGTCCTCTTCTTCTTGTAGAGTGCGAGCACGGACTCGAGCTCGAGCTGGCGCTCCTTGGCGCAGGCCATAGGCAGCAGGCTGTTATTGCCCAGCTCGCCCGCCTCCACGAGATCGTCCACGGTATCGGAGAAGATGTCGATGGTGCGAAGGCGGTTGGTGGCCGATTGCATGCCCTTGAGAGCCTTCTCGGTGCACTCGTTCTGCTTGGACGACTGCCAAGGTCCGAGGAAGGCGTAGATCGACCGCATGCGACGAACGGCCTGGCGCAGCTCGAGGAGGTTCGCCTCATCGGAACTGACGAGGAAGGCGCTCATCGCGTCATCGAGCTTCTGGGCCACATGCGCGACGGCGGCATCGACCGTGCCGAGCGCCTCCCATCGGAACGTATCGGGAGCGTCCGCGAACCATAGGAGGGAGGGAGACTGCGCGGGATCGTCAGGCATGCCAAGCGCGATGACACCACCCTTTTCCAGCGGATGCGGCTGGCCGAGCAGGCGCTCGACCAGATGGTCCATGAAAGGTACGTGCCCCACGACAACGATGGTCTGCACCTTCGATGCGTTGAGCTCGGAGAGGAACGCGTCGATGTCCTGATCGTACAGAGATTGGTGGATCTCTATGTCAGAGACGCCCATGGCGCGCGCGGCAATCTCCGCCGTCTGAAGCGCACGAACGGCCGGGCTGCTCCACACCGCCGAGTCCGTAGCATCAAGCCGCGCGAACGTGACAGGATACGCAGCTTCGAGGGCAAGGATTCCGGCATGGGTGAGATTGCGGAGCGCGCCGTCAACACCGTCGACGGCGGGTTCGGCGTCACCATGCCTCACGAGCACCAATGTCTTGACCATAGCATCCTCCGAAAGAACCGTAGGCCTGCGAGCACTTGCTCGCATGGAAACTCAAGGATACCAGTACCGGACAACGATTCACCGTACCAGACTCGAGTGGTTACGTTCATTGGACGGCGAAGCGGGCATGCCCTCTCCTGCCGCCAAGACGAGAAAAACCATGGGCAGGGACCGAACGCACATCTTCTGCCCAATGGTGGCTTGCGCTAGTATGTGGCCATGAACGAAAAGCTGCGAAACATACTCCGCTCGGCCCTCTCGCTCGCCCTCGCCGCCGCGGTCGGCTTTGGCATCATGGGTTGCTCGATGGCAGGCAACCAAACGAGCAGCAGCCCAGAGTCCCCTTCGTCGCAGCCGGATGTCTCCGTCAACGTGACCGAAGACGGCAGATACACGAGCAAGGCCGAGGTGGCGCTCTACATCCACACCTATGGGCATCTGCCCTCGAATTACATCTCCAAGACCAAGGCGCGCAGGGCGGGATGGGTCGCCTCCAAGGGCAACCTCGGTGACGTCTGTCCCGGCATGAGCATCGGCGGCAGCGTCTTCTACAACGACGATGGCCTGCTTCCCGAGGCGGACGGACGCACCTGGAAGGAATGCGACATCGACTATGCGGGAGGCATTCGCGGACCAGAGCGCATCGTCTTTTCCAACGACGGTCTCATCTACTACTCCGGTGACCACTACCAGACATTCGAGCAACTCTACTAGCACCATCAGGGGGCGGACCACATGCGCGAGATCACCGTCATCCAGAGGCACTGCGAGGGCCCCGACCAGGTTCATGGCCTGCTTGCAAGCTGCCTCGACTTTCCCGCCTACTATGGCGGCAACCTCGCGGCACTCGGCGACTGCCTCGGAGACGTCGACGAACCCACGCGCATCGTCATAGACCGCCGCCGCGTGACCGACCATGAGCAGGACGCCTGGTTTGACCGGCTGTGCGCCGTCATCGTCCGCGTTTCTCAGGACAACGACCTGCTCGACGTAGTGGTCAAGTACGAGTAGCGCTCCTGCGGCCTAACCCAGGGAGGCCATCAGAAGTCGGCGCTGCCCACGGTGCGGGGATGCGGCAGGACGTCGCGTATGTTGTCCACGCCCGTGAGGTACATGACCAGGCGCTCGAAGCCCAGCCCAAAGCCCGCGTGATGGCATCCGCCGTATCTGCGCAGGTCGAGATAGTACCTGTACTGCTCTGGGTCCATCCCCGTCTCGCTGATGCGACGCTCGAGCACATCGAGGCGGTCCTCGCGCTGGGAGCCTCCGATGATCTCACCGATACCCGGGACCAGGCAGTCTGCCGCGGCCACGGTCTTACCGTCATCGTTGAGACGCATGTAGAAGGCCTTGATCTGCACGGGATAGTCGGTCACGAACGTCGGCTTCCTGAAGTGCTCCTCGGTGAGGAAGCGCTCGTGCTCGGTCTGGAGGTCCACGCCCCAGCTTACGGGATACTCGAACGTGCGGCCCGCAGCCTGCGCCTCCTCGAGAATCCTCACCGCATCGGTATAGCTCACGCGGGCGAAGTCGGAGGACGCCACATGATCGAGCCTTTCGAGAAGGCCCTTGTCCACGAACTTGTTGAGCATGGCGAGCTCGTCGGGGCAAGCCTCCATGACGTAGCGGATCACGTACTTGAGCATGGCCTCGGCGACGTCCATGTCGTCGTGCAGGTCGCAGAAGGCCATCTCGGGCTCTACCATCCAGAACTCCGCCGCGTGGCGACGCGTGTTGGAGTCCTCGGCACGAAACGTCGGACCAAAGGTATAGACGTCACCAAAGCTCAACGCGAAGTTCTCCGCCTGAAGCTGACCGGACACGGTCAGGTTGGCGGCATGGCCGAAGAAGTCCTGGGAGTAGTCGACGCTGCCGTCGGGATTCTTGGGCACGTTGGCCATGTCGAGCGTGGTCACACGGAACATCTCACCCGCGCCCTCCGCATCCGACGTGGTGATGATCGGCGTGTTGACGTACACGAACCCGCGCTCCTGAAAGAAGCGATGGATGGCGAAGGCCGCCACGCTGCGCACGCGGAACACCGCGCGAAAGAGGTTGGTACGACTGCGCAGGTGCTGCTGGGTACGAAGGAACTCGCGCGTGGCATGCTTCTTCTGCATGGGGTAGTCGGGAGCGCAGGCACCCTCCACCACGATCGTGTCGGCCTTGAGTTCGAAGGGCTGCGGGCGGTCGGGCGTGAACTCGAGCGTACCCACGCACACGAGGGCGGAACCTACGCCCACCGCGGCGATCTCGTCATAGTTCGGCAGGCTGTCGCGGCCCATGACCACCTGCAGGTCCTTGAAGCAGCTGCCATCATTGAGCGTGACGAAACCGAAGTTCTTCATGTCGCGCACCGAACGGACCCAACCTGCCACGGTGACGCTCGTATCGCTGGGCTCGTCGGCATAGAGAGAAGCAATGGTGTTACGGTCCATGCGGACCCCTCTCGAACGGATGCATGCGGGCGGTCCCGCCGCCCTTCGTCAACCGCTCAACAGTACCGCAAATCGGAGGCGCTGGCATGACGACGGAGCGCGTATCACCGCCATCATACGACACGAATCGCATATCCAAAGGCCTGCTCGACTTTGGATATGCCACTTCGCTTGAAAATGTGTCTTAAAACGAGCTTGCCCGCATATCCAAAATCTTGGCTCTACAATGCGCGACAATGGGAGCGGCTTGCATCCCATCGACAGGAGCCCCTCGCATGACCGACTACGTACTTCTGGCCAAGCAGGTCCGTTCGCTCGCGGAGGAGGACGCGGGCTGGATTGCCCTTCTGGCCAACACGACCGCACTGGTCATGGACGCACTTCCCGATCTCAACTGGGTGGGCTTCTACCTTGTCCGCGACGCCACCGACGGATCGTCCGAACTCGTGGTCGGCCCCTTTCAGGGACGCCTCGCATGTGCGCGGATCCCCTTCGGACGCGGCGTCTGTGGAAGGGCTGCCGCCACTGGCGAGACGATCGTCGTACCCGACGTCCACGCGTTCCCCGGCCACATCGCCTGCGATTCCGCGAGCGCGGCCGAAATCGTGGTCCCCCTTCACCTCGACGGTCATGTGGTCGCGGTGTTCGATGTGGACTCCCCCGTTCTCGGTCGCTTCTCCTCTGCCGACCGTGACGGACTGGAACGACTCGTCTCCGTTCTCGAGGACGTGGCCCAAAGGTCCGTTCTCGGATAGAATCCTGTATCTGAGCACACGAGACGAGAGGTCAGCAATGAAAGACTACAAGCACGATTTCATCGAGTTCATGGTCCAGAGCGATGTTCTCAAGTTTGGCGACTTCACGCTCAAGAGCGGTCGCAGGTCCCCGTTCTTCATGAACGCGGGGGCCTACGTCACCGGGGATCAGCTACATCGCCTGGGCCTCTTTTATGCCCGTGCGATCCACGACAGCTTTGGTCTCGACTTCGACGTGGTCTTCGGGCCCGCCTACAAGGGCATTCCCCTGGCCGTCATCACCTGCATCGGTCTCGACGAGCTCTACGGCAAGGAGGCGCGCTACTGCTCCGACCGCAAGGAGGCCAAGGACCACGGTGCCGACAAGGGCAACCTGCTCGGCGCGACCCTGGCCGACGGCGACCGCGTCGTCATGGTCGAGGACGTGACCACCTCGGGCAAATCCATCGAGGAGACCTTCCCCAAGCTCAAGGCCGCCGCGAACGTAGAGGTCGTTGGCCTCATGGTCTCACTTAACCGCATGGAGGTCGGCAAGGGTGGCAAGAAGGCGGCCATCGACGAGATCTCAGACCGCTATGGCTTTCCCACCTCCGCCATCGTCGACATGGCCGAGGTCACAGATGCGCTGCACAACCACGAGGTCGATGGCCGCATAGTCATCGACGACACGACCAAGCTGGCGCTCGACCGCTACTACGCACGGTATGGCGTGAACTAGGGAAGCCCATCGAGAGAAACCGGACACCTTTTGCGGACGCGCCGGAGACACACGTTGCTCGCATGGCTATACTGAGGCCCAAGAAAATCGAATACCTCGGATGACGGGATCGGGAGAGGCCGCGGCGTGTCCGCGGAGCCGAAGGGGAAGCAGGAACTCTCAGGCAAAAGGACCGATTCTCGACGAGACCTTGGAAAGGCGCAACACGCCACCGAAGAAGCAATCCGCTAACGCGGAGAATCTTTCAGGTTAAGGACAAGGGCACAGGTGCATGAAGTTCACACCACGTGCTACCTGTCCTTTTTTTGTGCGCGAGAGAGGTCACGTATGGAGAAGAAAACCCCGCTGTACGAGGTGCACGTATCCGAAGGTGGCAAGATCGTCCCATTCGCGGACTACCTGCTGCCCGTGCAATATCCCACCGGCATTCTCGCGGAGCACGAGGCCGTGCGCACGCAGGCGGGGCTCTTCGACGTCTCGCACATGGGCGAGGTCATGTTCTCCGGCCCCACGGCCCTTGCAAGCATCAACCACCTCATCACGAACGACTACGCGACGCTCGGGACGGGGCGCATGCGCTACGGAATCCTCTGCAACGAGCGTGGGGGCTGCATTGATGACCTCATCGTCTACAAGTTTGGTGATGAGGAGTACTTCGTGGTGGTCAATGCCGCCAATCGCGAGAAGGACGTCGCGCACATGGCCGCCAACGCTCTTCCCGGCACGGTCGTCGAGGACGTCTCCGACGGCATCGCTCAGCTCGCGCTCCAAGGTCCGCGATCACGCGACATCCTCTCCAGAATCGCGGACCCCACCCGGCTTCCTGAGAAGTACTACTCCTTCGTGCGCCACGTAAGCGTGGCGGGTACGGACTGTCTCGTCTCCCAGTCCGGCTACACGGGCGAGTTTGGCTATGAGATCTACACCTCGGCAGAGAACGCCGTCACGCTCTGGGGGGCCATACGTGGGGCGGGAGAGGGGTTCGGCCTTCTCCCCTGCGGGCTCGGTGCTCGAGACACACTGCGCCTCGAGGCCTCGATGCCGCTCTACGAACACGAGATGGATGACCAGACCACGCCACTCGAGGCCAGTCTCGGCTTTTGTGTCAAGCTCGCCAAGGATGAGTTCATCGGCCGGGATGCGCTTGTCGCCACGGGCGCGCCCAGTCGCATCCGTGTGGGTCTCGTGGCCACGGGCCGGGGCATCATCCGTGAGCATCAGGATGTCTACGTGGGCGACAGGCATATCGGTACCACCACGTCAGGCACCTTTGCCCCGCACCTCAGGCAGGCCATCGCAATGGCCATCGTCGATGTCACCTACGCCACGACGGGTACCGAGGTTGAGGTCGACATCCGTGGCCACCGCGTCACCGCACGCGTCGTCCCCATGCCCTTCTACAAGCACGCATAGCATCCATCACGAACCATCAGCCCAGAGAGAGGTACGACCATGGCACACGTTCCCGAAGGCCTCAGGTACACGACGTCCCACGAGTGGATATCCGAGCAGGGCGGCACGTATACGATAGGGCTCACCGACTATGCCCAGGATGCCCTCGGTGACCTGGTCTTCGTCAACCTGCCCCAGGAGGGCGACCGCGTGACCGCCGGCGAGACCCTCTGCGACGTCGAATCGGTCAAGGCCGTGTCCGACGTGTTCTCCCCCGTCACGGGAACCGTCTCCGAGGTCAACGAGGCCCTGGCAGATTCACCCGAGATGATCAACGAGACGCCGTACGAGGCTTGGATCGCGCGGATCGAAGGCGTCTCCGAGGTCGAGGATTTTCTTGACGCCGCAGCCTACGTCGCGTTCTGTGAGAAAGAGTAGCCCATGGGTAGCTATGTGCCCAATACCGAGGAGCAGCGCGCGGAGATGGTCGCGGCCTGCGGACTCTCCTCCGTAGACGAACTCTTCGCCGTCATACCTCCCGAGGCGCGCGTCGCGCATCTCGACCTTCCCACCGGTCTTTCCGAGATGGAGGTCCGTGCGCAGATGCAGGCGCTCGCGGACGAGAACGTGCGCTTCCCGAGCGTCTTTCGCGGTGCGGGCGCGTATCGTCACTACGTCCCGGCCATCGTGACCTCCGTCACGCCGAAGGAGGAGTTCGTCACCGCATACACCCCCTACCAGGCCGAGATAAGCCAGGGAGTGCTGCAGTCGATCTTCGAGTACCAGACGCAGATCTGCGAGCTCACGGACATGGACAGCTCAAACGCCTCCGTCTACGACGGCGCCACCGCCGCAGCCGAGGCCGTGCTCATGTGCAAGGACCGGACGCGCACGGGCGTCGTACTCTCCGGTACCACGAATCCGCAGGTGATCACCGTCGTAAAGACCTACTGCGAGAGTCGCGGCGTCCATGTGACCGTGGTGCCTCCCGCAGCGGACCTCTCCACGGACACCGATGCGCTCGCGACCGCTACGGGGAACGACACCGCCGCCGTCTATGTGCAGAGCCCCAACTACTACGGCGTGATCGAGGACGTGGAGACGATCGTCGCGACCGCCCACGACCATGGTGCCAAGACGGTCATGGGCTTCAACCCCATCGCCCTCGGGATGTTGCGGACGCCCGGCGAGATGGGCGTGGACATCGCCGTGGGAGAGGGGCAACCGCTTGGCCTTCCCCTCTCCTTTGGCGGCCCCTACCTCGGCATCATGTGCGCGCGGCGCGAGCTCATGCGCAAGCTGCCCGGCCGCATGGTGGGCGAGACCACGGATGCCACCGGAAATCGCTGCTATGTGCTCACGCTGCAGGCCCGCGAGCAGCACATCCGTCGCGAGAAGGCATCGTCCAACATCTGCTCCAACGAGGCGCTCTGCGCAATGACCGCCTCGGTCTACCTCGCCGCCATGGGCCCCTCGGGCATCCGCCAGGTGGCCGAGTCCAGCGCCGCACACGCACACTACCTTGCCGAGCAGCTTGCGGACGTGACGGGCTTCTCGCTGCGCAGCGCACGCCCCTTCTTCCACGAGTTCCTGACCGAATGCCCGACGGATGCCGACAAACTCGTCTCCGCACTGGCCGAGAGGGGTATCCTCGCAGGACTTCCCGTTGATGGCGGCATCCTCTGGTGCTGCACCGAGATGAACACGCGGCGCCAGATAGACGCGCTGGTCGCTGCCATACGGGAGGTGAGCGCACGATGAGGCTCCTCTTCGAACGCAGCGTGCCCGGTCGCCGGGCGACCCTCATACCCGAGCTCGACGTACCCGCGGCCAGGTTTGACGAGTCGCTCTTGCGCGCCACGACACCACATCTGCCCGAGCTCTCCGAGGTCGACCTCAGTCGCCACTACACCGAGCTCGCCCGGCAGACGCACGGCGTGAACGACGGCTTCTACCCGCTCGGGTCGTGCACCATGAAATACAACCCGCACGTCAACGAGGAGATCGCGGCGCTACCCGGCTTCGCCGACATCCACCCGCTCCAGCCCGTCGAAACGACGCAGGGTTGCCTCGCGGTCATGTGGGAGACCCAGCGAGACCTCCAGGAGATCCTCGGCATGGACGCCATGACGTTGCAGCCAGCGGCGGGTGCCCACGGCGAGTACACCGGCCTCCTTCTCATTCGCCGCTACCTCAGAGAGCGCAAGGAGACGGGCCGCACCAAGATCATCGTTCCCGACACCGCACATGGCACGAACCCGGCGTCGGCGGTCATGGCGGGCTTCACCGTGGTCTCGGTGGCATCCAACGCCCAAGGTGGCGTCGACCTCGACGCGCTTCGTGCGGCCGTCGGGCCCGATACGGCGGGCCTCATGCTCACCAACCCCAATACGCTCGGCCTCTTTGACCCCAACATCATCGAGATCTGTCGCATCGTACACGAGGCGGGCGGTCTGTGCTACTACGACGGCGCGAACCTCAACGCCATCATGGGCCAGGCGCGCCCTGGTGACATGGGCTTCGACTGCACCCACGTGAACCTGCACAAGACCTTCTCCACGCCGCATGGCGGCGGCGGTCCGGGATCGGGACCCGTGGGCTGCAAGGGCTTCCTCGCGAAGTACCTTCCCGGCCCCGTCGTGGCACGTCAGGGCGCCATGTACGCGTTCTCGCAGCCCGAGGCATCCATGGGGAGGGTCCGCGGATTCTACGGCAACTTCCTCGTGGTGGTACGCGCCCTCGCCTATCTCAAGACGCTCGGCGCGAAGGGCGTCTCCGAGGCGTCGACCAATGCGGTCCTCAATGCCAACTACGTGCTGAGACGCCTACAGGACAGCTATTCCGTACCCTTCGGCGACTCCTGCATGCACGAGTTCGTGATCGACGTGGGTCCGCTCAGGGACGAGACGGGCGTCTCGGCCATGGACGTGGCCAAGCGTCTGCTTGACTTCGGGATTCATCCGCCCACCATGTACTTCCCGCTCATCGTGCACGAGGCTCTCATGATCGAGCCCACCGAGACCGAGGACAAGACCACCCTCGACGAGTTCGTCACTGCCATGCTCCAGATCCTGGACGAGGCGCACGAGGATGGCGAGAGGCTCCACGGTGCCCCCTTTACCTGCGCGATCGGCCGTCCGAATGAGGTCGAGGCGGCACGCCACCCCAAACTCCGCCATGAGTTCTCAGGCGAGGGGAAGGTTCGGTGATCGAGGACATCTCCGTCATAGGGGCCGACGGCACCTCCCCTTACCGCAACATCGCGCTGGAGGAGTGCCTGCTGCATGACGTGGCACCGGGCCAGTGCATCCTCTACCTGTGGCAGAACCAGAGGACCGTCGTCATCGGCCGCAACCAGAACGCCCGCGACGAGTGCGACGTGGCGGCGCTGGAGGCGGACGGCGGGCACCTCGCCCGTCGCCTCTCGGGCGGAGGTGCCGTCTACCACGACCTCGGAAACCTCAACTTCACCTTCCTCGTGCACACCGCCGACTTTGACGTCTCCTCCCAGACCGAGACCATCCTGCGAGCCGTGCGCAGGGTGGGCGTCGACGCCGAGCGCACCGGGCGCAACGACCTCACCGCGGACGGTCGCAAGTTCTCCGGTCACGCCTACTACCACTCGGGTGACAAGAGCTACCACCACGGCACCCTCATGGTGGCAGTGGACACGGAGCCCCTCTCTCGCTACCTGCGTGTCTCCCCGCTCAAGCTGCGGGACAAGGGCGTGCGCTCCGTGCGCTCGCGCGTGTGCAACCTGTGCGACCTCGTACCCGGCCTGTCCGTGGAAATCCTTGCCACGGCACTTCGCGAGGCCTTCGAGGAGGTTCACGGCCGGCATGCCGAAGAGCTCCGGGTGGCCGACGTCGACGAGGACAGGCTCCGGGCCGCAACGGCACGGTTCGCCTCACGTGCATGGCTCGACAAGGACGGACGGTCCTTCGACACCTCGCACGAGGCCCACTTCGGCTGGGGCATGGCGCGACTGGAACTTGCCGAGACGGACGGCACCATCACCCGCGCCGCACTCTGGTCCGACGGCCTCGATGCCGATGAGCTGGACGCGGCGCCACGGGCGCTCATAGGCGTACCCATCGAGGCGGCGAGCATCACCGAGGCGCTCGTGAGGGACACCGGAATGTCCCTTCGGATGGCGGAGGACCTCGCCGGACTGGCAACGCACGTGGAGGAGGACGACCATGTGCTATGACATCGCGATCGTTGGCGGAGGTCCCGGCGGGTACACGGCGGCGCATGAGGCCGCGAGACGGGGACGCTCCGTGGTGCTCTTCGAGGCCAGTCTCCTAGGTGGCACCTGTCTCAATCGCGGATGCATCCCCACGAAGGCGCTCATCCATGCCGCCCAGGCCTACGCTGACATGCGCGGGGCCGGAGGGCTTGGCATCACCTGCGAGGCCGCGTCATACGACTTCGCTGCCATGCATGCCCGCAAGGATGACGTCGTGGCGCGTCTCCGCACGGGCGTGGAGAGGCTCATGCATGATGACGGGACATGCGTGGTGCACGGACATGCCCAGGTGGGTACGGGAGGGACCGTCACCTGTGCCGGCGAGACCTTCGAGGCCGGAGACGTCATTCTCGCCACGGGCGCGCAACCCAGCCGCATACCCGTGACGGGCTTCGACCTCGCAGGTGTCGGCACGAGCGACGACCTTCTGGAGGGTGCGAGCCTGGACGTACGCTCGATCGTCATCATAGGCGGGGGCGTGATCGGCGTGGAGTGCGCCCAGATCTACGCGAATCTGGGCTGCAGGGTCACGATTATTGAGGCCATGGAGCGCATCCTGCCGCCCATGGACCGTGAGATCTCGCAGCGTGTCACCATGCTCCTGAAGAGGTGCGGGGTGACCATCGAGACCAAGGCACGGGTGTGCGCCATCACGGGCGAGCCAGGAGACATGGCCGTGACCTATGCGGACAAGCAGGGTAAGGTCCTCGAGGCACGCGGAGAGGCGGTGCTCCTGGCGACGGGCCGCAAGGCGGCCACCGAGGGACTCTTCGAACCGGGCGCCGAACCCGTGCTCGAGCGGGGTGCCGTGGTCACGAACGCCGCGGGGCTGACGAGCATTCCTCACCTCTACGCCATCGGTGACGTCCGGGCCCACACCATCCAGCTCGCTCATGTGGCCGCAGCACAGGCACGCAACGTCGTGGCCGTCATCTGCGGCGAGAAGCCGCCGGTGGACGAGGCCGTGGTACCAAGCTGCGTCTACACCTCTCCCGAGGTGGCATCGGTCGGACGTACCGCCGACGAGGCAAAGGCCGCGGGCTTCTCGGTACGTTGCACCAAGCAGGTCGTGGGCGCCAACGCCAAGTGCCTCGTGGAGGGAAGCGAGATGGGCTACGTCAAACTCGTCTGTGACGAGACGACCGGCCAGGTGCTGGGCGCACAGCTTGTCTGCCCTCGAGCGACCGACCTCGTGGCCGAGCTCGCACTTGCCATCCACCTCGGTGCCACCGCAGAAGACGTCGCCGCCACGATCCACCCCCATCCCACCGTGAGCGAGATGGTCATGGATGCAGCCCAGGCATACCAAGCAGAGTGACCCTTCGTCGTTGTGAAGCGGCCGCGGACGCATATCCAAGGACTTCTCGCCTTTGGATATGCGTTGGCGGCCGTTTTGGGATGGGATTTCGAGAAATCTCGCATACCCAAAGAAACTGCAGCCTTCTCGCCACGGCGACGACTCGCTACAGCTTGCTCTTCCACTCGCGAGCGCGCAGGCCAAAGAGCACGGCCAATGCGACAAAGGCCACGATGGCACCGATCTTACCGTAGAGTGGCACGTCGAAGCTGCTCTCGGTGATGCCGATCGTCTGGTTCACGCCTTCTGCCGCAGCGGCCACCGTCACCACCACCAGCACGATGTCGAGCATGAAGCGCGTGCGCATCTCACCGCGGCTCGTTACGCTCTTGTCGCCGGGATTCGCCACGATCTTCTTCTTGGCCACCTTGATCAGGTCACTGTCCGAGAGTTTGAGACTAGCGTCATCCCCCGCCGAGGCGGACGTGCTTTTGTTCTCGCTCTTCCGCACCTCGACGCGAGCCGCCTCGGCTGCCCGCGCGGCCTCCCTACGCCTACCCTTGCCCATCGCTGCACCCTCCATCGCGGTTTTCTCGCCCACAAGAATACCGCTCATGGGTTGCAACCTGGCTTGGACCCCCGGACACGGAGAAGAAGATCGACGGCCTGCACGCCTATAATCGTCTCATCAGCAGCATTGCGCGTGCCTGACATATGCCGGACCGCCCGCTGCAGTCACCGCCCCTGCGGGGACGTTGGAAAGGAGACCAGCATGCCCGAATTCATCCAACTCGCCCACGATCGCTACTCCTGCCGAAAATTCTCCGACAGACCCGTGGAGGCCGAGAAGATCGAACGCGCCCTCGAAGCGGCCATCGCAGCTCCCACGGCAGTGAACAGGCAACCATGGCATGCCTGGCTCATCGCGGATACAGGCGTTGTCGCCAAGCTCGACACCGTCACGCCGTACACGTTTGGGGCACGGCAGTTCGTGCTCTTTGGCGCGAAAGCAGACGAGGCCTGGGTGCGCGCCTACGATGGTCGCAACTTCGCCGACGTCGACGTGACCATTGCCGCCACGCACTTCATGCTTGAGATTGCCGCCGAGGGCCTCGGCACGACATGGGTAGGCAAGTTCGATGCGCCAGCGATGAAGGGGCTCCTGCCGCAGACCACCGACTTCGACCTCGTCGCCCTCTTCCCGATCGGCTATCCGGCAGACGTCGCCGCACCGTCAACCAGGCACTCCCAGCGCAAGGCAGAGGAAGAGCTGGTCGACAGGGTCTAGCTGGAAAAGGTGACTGGAAAAGGTGACAGGTATCTTTTCCAGGTTTCTCCCTTGCTGGGAAAGGCAACGCAACAAAATGAACAGCGGCCCCGTCACCTTGAGAGACGGGGCCGCTTGCGCTCGGATGCGGGGGAAGGGGTGGCCCCCGAGCGCGTGTTCAGGTTGGCTATGCGCTCGGGTTAACCTCGGTGTCCGGCTGCGTAAGCGGGTTGGCCTTATAGGTCCGCGTGCGATCGTCGTCGATCACACCCTCCCAATTGAGTCCAAACGCAAAGTCGTAGCTATTGCCCTCTGAATCCACGTAGCACTCCATATCCCGAGGCACATCCTCCTGCTGGGACTCCACGGTATCCATGTCGATGGGCATCTGGAAGGCGAGCAACCCCGTAGGCTCGGTCTTGCCAGTGAGGACGCGGGCGAAGGACGTGTCGGGAACGTTGAAACCAGAACCACTCGGGCCTGCGTCACCTGCCCAGCTCATAAGGATGACGTCAGCATACGGCTCGATCTCCGAGAAGATCATCGGATGGTCGGCATCGACGATGAGGATGAGCTTGGCACCCTTGGGGAGGTTCTTCTTGGTGTTGATCACGAGATCGAGCTGTGCCTCGTTGGTCGCATACGTCGACTGGCCATAATACGAGCGGTTCTCCTTCGTACCATCGGCGAGCGTATCACCAGCAAGGGAGACCTGGCGAACACTGGAACCAACGGCGGTATAAGGACGGTACTGCAGCGAGATGGGATGATAGGCGACGGGTCCGTTGGAGCCACCGCCAAACATGGAGGGACCACCCGTAACACCATCGTAGGCATCCTGCGGATTCTGGATTTTGACAATCGCATACTTCACGTCGGCAATCTCAGAGGCCGTGGCCCGCACGAGGTCGGACTCCTGGTACTGGTTGTTCGTACCACCATCTGCCGGAGCCGCCGACGGGCTTCCGACGGTATCGGTCACGACGTCAAAGAGCGTACGTGCGACATCGCTATCAAAGCACGGGCCGATGCTTGCAGGGGTGGTACCGGAGAAGCTCGAGGAGGCTGCGGTGAAAAGCTGCGGGATGTATACCTTGACCTTGTCGCCGAGACCATCGGACGAGATGGTCTTATCCGTGTTCTTGAGCATGATGATGCACTTGTCATTGCACTCGTCAGCGAAGTCGGAGGCGGCACTGGACCCGAAGACGTCAGCGGCTACGGTACGGTCGGAGTAAGGCTGATCGAACAGTTCGACGTTAACCATCAGCTTGAAGATTCGGCGGGCGGAATCCTGCATGCGGGCAAGGGCCTTGTCCTCACCCATGTCGCTTACCATCTGCTTATACACGGGAGCGCCGACCTCATCGGGCTCGAAGCCACCACCATACTGGTCGACGGTCGCGTCAAGCATCAGACGGTAGCGCCGCTTCTCGTCAAGGCCCTCGGTGCCGCGACCGGACGTGATGATTCCCCAGTCGGTGGTGATCATGCCATCCCAGCCGGCATTGCGCAGGATGGAAATCTGCTTCTTGTTGAAGCCTCCACCCATGAGCTCGCCGTATTCCTTGTCTTCGGAGTAGGCGATGCCATAGTTTGGCATGATCGCAGACATCTGCTTTGTCTTGGAATCGAGCTGCATGCCACCGTCCATGAACCCGATGAGATGCGCCTTGTAGTTGTCGGCTGGGAACACGTCGTACTTTCCGGCGTCCAGATGGTCGTTACGACCGCCCTCAATGGCCCCTGCACCCACGAAGTGCTTGAGCATGATGGCGATCGACTCGCTGCCCCAGCCCTTGTCGTCAGTCGCGTCATCGTCGCCCCACGTGGACTGCAGGCCACCGCCAAACGCACGAACGAAGTCACGAACGAGCTGTGGATCCTCGGACTCAGCACCATTGAGGCGAGCGGTCGTGGGATTGGTGTAGAGGTCGATCTGAGGGCCAAGCTCGCAACGGACACCCATGGAACGCCACGCACGACTGATCCACATGCCCGCCTTACGCCAAAGGTCCTTGTCCATGGCGGGGGCGAGACCAACGGTCGAGGGGATGCCGAGCGTAGCATAGGGGTCGGTCGAGCAGATGTACGGGATACCGTTTTCTCGCTCCTCGCACTTCTGCTGAACCTGGTTGATCCACGAGACCGCAGAGGCATACGATTCGCCATCGGCGCTCAGGCGGGAAACGCCCGCACATGAGCCCTTGTCAAGGAGGCCCATGTCGTTGGCATCCGTGGCGGCACCAGGAACATCGGGCATACCCTGCACGCCACCATGCCACATGAGCTTGATGCACTGGTCGGCGGTAAGCGAGTCGGCAAGCGCCTTGGCACGGTCGTCGGCCGACTGACGCCAGTCCTCCCAGAGCTCGAGTTTGCCATCGCCGTTCATGTCACGAAAAGCGAGCCCATCCACCTGGATGATACGCGCCGCATCCATGACGCCCAGCGTGGCACCACCGTCGGGATTGGTGACCTTGGTCCAACCGTCGCGAACCTTCTCGGAAGTCCAGAGGGCCTTGACGTCCGAACCATCAGGATCAATCGGGTACTTGTCGGCCGAAGGCGCTGAAGACGAGCTCGATGAACCCGGAGCACTCGTGCCCGCACAGCCTGCAAGCGCAGCTAGAGCACTTGTGGCGGCCGCCCCCTCTACGAATTTTCTGCGAGATATATTCCTCATGACAATCCTTTCCCCCTCGTTGCATTGGACACATACCAATTCCGTTCGATGGAAAGGTAGTGCGTTGCAATCACGCGATAAAGGGAGCCGCCCTCTTCTGTAAGCTCTGCTGGCGAATTCTGTCAGTCAGCACTCTCTGCGGTATGGGAGGCTGTCTAAGTCCCCTGGTATCATTGGACCGGACAGTACGCGCGAAGGGAGGTGACCAGGCATGTTCCAACCAGGTGACACACCCTCGTTTGTCATTACCATGCAGCTCATGCTTGCAACCCTTCCCTTTGCACATGTCCTTGAGCGGAGATCTCGCTTCACCGCGTGCCTCGTCATCGAAGCCCTGGCCTTCAATGCCCTTGACCTCATATGGGTCCATCCGCTTATCGAGTTCAGCACCTCTCTCACTTCGCCGTTCAATCTGCTCTTGACGGTTTTCACGTTCACGAGTCTTCTTGGCTTCCTAATCCTGGGGATCTTCTTGGCCTTCCGCTGCTCGATATGGACGGCTGCCTTCTGCGGATCGGCCGCCTATGCCATTCAGAATGTCATGCACTCTCTACCTGGCATCGTGAATCCACTCATACGGATGGCTGCTGGAATCGATCTCGCACCGTTCCGCTCCGAGGAGATGGTCTTCTTCTCGGTGGCGGTCGTCGTCATCTGCTGGGTCGCCCTCTCGAGCGCAGTCGAGCGTACCGCCTTGCTCGAAGTCAGGAACCGTTCGGTTCTCATCATCGTGAGCTTGGTCATTGCCGTCAGCATCGTTGCCAACATGCTCACCGACAGACTCGAGGGGTATGGCGTACCCCCTACGTTCATTGCCGTCGAGCATCTCATCAATCTTCTCATCGGCGCGTTTATCCTCTTTGCCTCATATGAGCTGCTTTACAACAACCAGCTCAAACTCGACATGATGACAATGGAACGCATTCGAGCCGACGAGGCCCACCAACTGCAGATTTCCAAGAGCACCATCGATGCCATCAACGTCAAGTGCCACGACATCCGATATCACATCCGTGAGCTCGGAGACAAGAACGAAACAGTCGACAAGACGTTTCTTCATGCCATGATCCACGAGGTGGACGTCTATGACTCCACCATCAAGACCGGGAATGCCACGCTCGACGTCATCCTTACCGAGAAGAGCTTTCTCTGCGAGACGAGGAAGATTCGTCTCACCTGCATCGTCGATGGGTCGACCCTGTCGTTCATGACGCCGACCGACCTCTATTCGTTCTTTGGGAACGCGCTTGACAACGCAATGGAGGCAGCCGATCGCAACTCCTGCGAGGATAAGCGGCTCGTTAACCTGAGCGTGCGACTCATTGCCGGCTCTGCCGTCATCCACCTGGAGAACTACTTCCAAGGAACCATCGACTTCGAGGACGACATCCCTAGGACAAGCAAGGACGACACCTCTGCACACGGCTATGGCATACGGTCGATGCGCACCACAATTGAAGCCTATCATGGTACCCTCACGACGACTACGCAAGGTGACGTCTTCCGGCTCAACGCCATCGTCCCCATACCCAGCAACAAGTAGGCGAGGCGGATGTATCGAATCGTATCAATAGAGGATGATGACTCGGAAGAGAGCGTACTCCGTAACTATCTCGAACGTTATGGCCGTGAGCACGATAACAACCTGCAACTCATATGGTTGCGCACGGCGGAGGAATTTGCCCATAGCCGCATGGAATGTGACCTCATCTTCATGGACATCGACCTGCCGGGTATGAACGGATTTGACATGGCCTCGCTCCTTCGAACCTACGATGAGACGACACCAATCATTTTTCTCACCAATCTCGCGCAGTACGCCCTGCGCGGCTACGAAGTGCAGGCTTTCGACTTCGTGGTCAAGCCCCTCACCTACTACGGTCTCTCGATTCGCATGGACCGCGTGCTACGCTCCCTCGAAAAGAGAAGCGGGATGAACCTGCATATAACCGTAGGCAAGAGCATTCACGTGATTCCTGTTTCGGAGATTGTCTATGTCGAGGTCTTCAACCATACACTGACATATCACATGACGTCAGACGCAGAGGCTCGGATGCGCGGAAGTCTCTCGAAGGTCGAGAAGGAGCTCGTGGGGAGTACCTTCGTGACGATCTCGCAGAGCTACCTCGCAAACATGCGCCACATCCGAGAAGTCAACGCAAGCGGCGTGGTGATGTCCGACGGTGCCCAGCTGTTCTTCAGCCGTCCCAAGCGCAAGCAAGCCATGGCGACGATAGCCGAATATTTCGGTGAGAGCATCTAGCGACGCGCTTGCTGGAAAAGGTGACTGCTGGAAAAGGTGACAGGTATCTTTTCCAGGTTTTCCTTCAGACGACTCGGCAAACGGTCATCGAGGAGCCTATGCGGCCTTTTTCCTAGAACCGCTGGAACATACGCTATCCTTCCTATGAAACACAGACCCCCGTCAACCTTATTCTGATGGGGGGGGGTACTATGGCGCGAAATCCAAGGCAGTTCTCAGCATCAGGCTTTTACCACGTCGTCTGTCGCGGCAACGGCAAGCAGCTCATCTTTGAGGATGACGAAGATCGCTCTCGCTTTCTTGGTATCTATGCGTCTGCGCTCAGCGAGGCGGACATGTCATCCATCGCGTGGTGTCTTATGGGAAACCACATACATCTCCTCGTCAGGGATGATACCTTGACTCTGAGTTCGATGATGCAGAAGGTTCTCTGCGGCTATGCCAAGCGGTACAACTCTCGCACCAAGCACGTCGGGCATCTCTTTCAGGAGAGGTTCTATAGCACGCCAGTGGAGGATGACGAGTGTCTCCTGATGACAGCGCGCTACATCCACCAGAATCCCCTCAAGGGAGGGCTCTCCGCAACGCTCGACTATCGGTGGAGCAGCTACGGGGAGTACCTCGGACGACCTGGCGTGACGGAAACCTCCATTCTTCTCGACCTTCACGGAAGCGTAGAAGGCTTTGTCGCGTTCAACAACGATGCGGACCGTACGTGCTATCGCTTCGAGGGGAGCAGCCGCATACCAAATGGCGAGGTGCTTGGATTCGCACGACAGGTGCTTGGCGAAGTCAACCCAGCTAGCCTGAAGACCATAGAAAGACCGAGAAGGAACTCCCTGTGCATGCGACTTCATGATGCGGGCCTTTCCGCTAGGCAGATAGAGCGCCTGACAGGAATCGGAAGGGGAACCATCGAGTACGTCATCGGGCATGCGAGGCAAAACCTGGAGAATAAACCTGTCACCTTGTCACCTTTTCCAGGGTCTAGCTGGAAAAGGTGACAGGTATCTTTTCCAGGTCAGAGGACGTCGTCGATGAAGCCCACCACGTAGCGCGAGAAGACCACGGAACCCTCCTCCTGCGTGGCATCGAGGTCCACATCACCCCAGATGCCGAAGTCGTGATCATCGTCGGAATCGCGAAAGACCTGGTGCACGTACCAGACGTGAGCGGTCTTCTCGTCTTGCTCGTCGATGGAAAGGTATGCGGTGCTTCGAGCGTCGGCATCGATGAGAATCGCCTCGTGCTCCTCGTGGAAGCGTTCGAGCGTCTGCTTCCACACGAGCTCACGGTAGCCCCACTCCTCGTCGAGCGCACCCAGCTGATCCGTGCGCCCCTGCGCAGCAAGGCGGACGCGCGAGAAGAGGGCGTTTCTCACCAGCAGCGTCGTACCTCGGCGGTCGCGCACGACCTCGTCGGCCGCCGCCGGTGCCGCCATGTCCTCGAGCTCTCCCGCACTCGCCCATTCGTCCACGAGGCTGGAGTCGACGCTTCTCACCACGAGCCCAAGCCATGAGATGATGTCATCAAGACGCTCGTCGCGCTTGTCGAGCGGCACGGTCCTATCGAGCGCACGGTATGCCTCGGAGAGGTAGCGCAGGAGCGTACCCTCGGAGCGTGCGATGTTATAGCGTTGGATGTAGGTCTTGAAGTCGGATGCCGTCTCCACCATGTCTCGCAGCACGCTCTTGGGGCTGAGCGCGTAGTCGCTCGCCCAGGGGACCTTGGTGCAGTATTCGACATACGCCGCATCGAGGAGCTCGTCGAGTGGCTTGGGATAGGTGATCTCCTGTACCCGCTCCATGCGCTCGTCGAACTCGACGCCATCTGCCTTCATCTCGGCGATGGCACGACCGCGCGCCTCCCTCTCCTGCGCACGCAGAATCTGCCAGGGATCTTCGATCGTCGCCTCGACCATGCTGATCACGTCAAGCGCATATGTTTCGGACTCCGGATCGAGAAGTTCGAGAGCGGCGATGAGGAAGGGTGAGAGTGGCTGGTCGAGCGCAAAGTCATCGGGCATGTCGACGGTGGTGACGTAGTCCGTCGAACCGTCCGCATGCTGCTCGCAGGTCACGACACCCGCGTCCATAAGGGTTGCGAAGACCTCGTCGACGCGTTGCAAGAGGGCGACCTTCTCCTCGTCGGTCTGTGCGGAGTCTTCGACGAGCACGTGCATACGGGCTGCTGCTTCACCACCCTGCTCGACCTCGGCAAGTACCATCGAGTTGGTGATGCGCAGACGCGGACGGAGCTTCTCTGGAACGGCGGTCTGCAGGCGCTCGAAGGTCTGCGCGTTCCAACCGACAAAGCCCTCGGGCGGCTTCTTCGTCTTGATCTTGCGCGCCTTCTTGGGGTCTCCACCAGCCTTGGCAAGTGCGCGGGCGTTCTCTATGTCGTACTCGGTCGCCTCGGCGATGACGCGCCCCTCGGTGTCGAAGCCCGCACGTCCGGCACGTCCCACGATCTGGTGGAACTCTCGGGCGTTGAGACGCCGCATCCGGTGGCCATCGAACTTTGCAAGCGCCGTGAGCACCACCGTGTGGATGGGGACGTTGATGCCGACACCAAGCGTGTCGGTTCCGCAGATGACAGGGAGAAGTCCCTGCTGCGCGAGCTTCTCCACAAGCAGCCGATACCGAGGGAGCATGCCCGCATGGTGCACTCCGACGCCTGCGAGGAGCAACCGATGAAGCGCCTGGCCGAAACTCGTGGAGAAGCGCGTTCCCTTGATGGCATCCTTGATGGCGTCACGCTGCTCGCGCGTAGACACGCCATAGCTCGCGAGCGCCTGCGCCGAGCTCAGAGCACCGTCCTGCGTGAAGTGGACGATGTAGAGCGGTGCGTCCCCGTCACGCAGGGCGAGCTCCACCGTACCCTCGAGCGCGGTGTCGACGTACTCGTAGGCGAGAGGAACCGGACGCGGGGCGTCGGCGATGACGTCGACGTCCCTCTCGGTATGCTCCTCGAGCGAGGCGGCGATGTCGGTCACATCGCCGAGCGTCGCGCTCATGAGAAGGAACTGCACGTGCGGAAGGGTGAGCAGAGGCACCTGCCAGGCCCAGCCGCGATCGGGGTCGGCATAGAAGTGGAACTCGTCCATGACCACGCAGCCCACGTCGGTACCCTCGCCCTCGCGAAGCGCCTGGTTTGCCAGGATCTCGGCCGTGCAGCAGATGACCGGGGCGCTGGCATTGATGGAGGCATCGCCCGTGATCATGCCTACGTTATCCTTGCCGAGGATGTCGACGAGATTGAAGAACTTCTCGCTGACCAGGGCCTTGATGGGAGCGGTGTAGTAGGCGCGACGATTGGTGCAGTTGGCGATGAAGAGCATGCCGAGCGCCACCAGGCTCTTGCCCGAGCCGGTAGGCGTACCGAGAATCACATGGTCATCGGCAGCCAGGCTGAAAAGAGCCTCCTCCTGGTGTGGCCAGGGACTGATGCCCTGAGTCTCGACCCAGCCGAGAAAGAGCTCAAAGGCATCTTCGGCGGGGAGGTTGGGATAGCTATCGGAGTCAGGCCAAGGTATGAGCTGGCCGAGAGAGACGGTTTCGTCAGACATGGTTTCCTTCCTGGAAAAGGTGACAGGTATCTTTTTCAGGTAGTAAGGTACCTTAAACTCCTGGAAAAGATACCTGTCACCTTTTCCAGGAGTTTTTGCACGATCGTAGTCTTCCCATCACGTCGAGTATCCTAGATGGAACTTCAGACGGCAGGGGACCGGCGCCACGAACCCACGCAACCTCCTCGCCAACCAATGGCCGCGATGATCCCGGAGGGCTCATGTCCATCAACTACAGTACCGCTTGCTTCGAGGCGTCCTTCGGCACCATCGAGAGCCTGCCCGACCCCACCACTCCCGAGGTCTCGTTCGTCGGTCGTTCCAACGTGGGCAAATCGTCGCTCCTCAACCGCCTGCTCAACCGGAAGTCGCTCGCCAAGGTGTCGGCGACCCCGGGCAAGACGGCCAACGTCAACTTCTTCTCCTGCGACGGAATCCGCTTCGTCGACCTTCCTGGCTATGGCTACGCCAAGGTCTCCGCCTCAGAGAAGCAGAGGTGGGCCAATCTCATCTCGGGCTACTTTGGCCAGGAGCGCAGCTTCAACCTCGTCGTGGCGCTCGTCGACATCCGCCACGACGCCCAGGCGCTCGACGTGCGGATGCTCTCCTTCCTCGCCGAGGAGGGACTGCCCTTCGTGGTGGCGCTCACCAAGGCGGACAAGCTCTCTCGCAGCAAGCAGGAGCAGCAGGCGGCCTCACTCGCCCGTCAGTTTGGCATCGACCGCGCACGGATGATCGTCACCTCGTCTGAGACCGGCCTTGGCATCGATGAGCTTCGCAAGCGCATCGGAGAGTCCTGCGACTAAGCTATGGAGACGTGGGTCAACGCTCGGGCTCTTCTGAACGCGATATTATAATCGGTGTTCATCAATCGTGAGGAGCACAGCATGGGCCGTACGAAGTACTCCAATGAGGAACGCAGGACCGTCGTCGCAACGTTCATCCAAGCCGCCCAGAACATCATCGACACGGACGGCCTCGAGAGCGTCTCCATCCGTCGCGTCTCGTCAGAAGCCGGTTACAGCAGCGCAACGCTCTACCTGTACTTCTCCGACGCGAGCGAGCTCACGCTCATGGCCTGCGTCACGTACCTCGAGCAGTACGCCCATGAGCTCGGGCCCATCATCGAGGGCACGACCGACCACCACGAGGTCTACGTCCGCGCGTGGGAGGTCTTCTGCAGGCACGCCTTCAAGAAGCCCCAGGTCTTCTACCACCTGTTCTTTAGCGAGCATGCCGCCTCCCTCGATGACATGGTCAAGGAGTACTACTCCATCTACCCGATGATGCTGGAGTCAGCCACGGGTTCCACGTGCTCGCTTCTACTCATGGGCGACCTGCGCTCGCGGGCCCTCAAGGTGCTCGCCCCCTATGGCACCGACCTCGGCCTGGACGGTGACACGATGCGTCTGATCGTGGATCTCACGGTGTGCTATCTCCGTCAGCTCCTCGAGACCGCCTGCGACCGTCCCGTCACGTCCGAGGGCGTCAACCAGAGCACGACCGTCTTCATGCGTGCCGTCAACTTCCTTCTCATGGAGGCGCGGGCCAGCAGGAGCTAGCTCGTGCTCATGGTGCGCATGACGCTCGCGAGAGAGACCGGCCCATTCAACCACCAGAGACCCTGGCTGCGGTACGATTGACTGTCCGAATTCAGCAAGCAGACTGCGCGGGGGACCCATGGACCAGACGTTTGAAACAGAGCAGGCACATCTCAGCGAGGTATATGCCAAGCTCGTCTCCATTCGCGATACCCTCGTCGAGCAGGTCGAGGTCATACAGCATGACGCCGCCAAGGACCTCAGGGACATGGCGGATGAGGTACGCATCGACTTCGGCGGAGCGGACGAGACCATCGAGACGCTCGCTGCCATCGAGACGCTCAACTCCGTCATCGATACGTACAACCAGTACCACGACTTCTCCGTAGAGAAGCTCGGGCGCGTCTCGTTGCTGCTGCGCCAACCCTACTTCGCCAAGGTACGCCTCAAGATGCGCCCCGGCCGCCCCGCTCGCGATGTCTACATCGGAGCGGCAGGCGTCACCGACGAGCACAAGGTCCCGCTCATCGTGGACTGGCGCGCCCCCATCGCCGAGACCTACTACAACCAGGAGAACGGCGAGACGAGTTACGAGGTCGACGGCCGCAGGCGCACCGTCAACCTCGAGTTGCGCCGCCAGTTCGATATCACGCGCGACCGTCTCAACATGTACTTCGACACCACCGTGGCCATCGAGGACTCGCTTCTGCTCAACGCCCTCAGGAGGCAGCACACCGAGAAGCTTCAGGCCATCACCGCCACCATCCAGCGCGAGCAGAACGAGGTGGTACGCCACGCTGACGTACCCGTCCTTCTCGTCAACGGCATCGCGGGCTCGGGAAAGACCTCGGTGCTGCTGCAGCGCATCGCCTTCCTCTTCTACCGCGAGCGCAAGACCCTCTCGCCCGATCAGGTATACCTCTTCACGCCCAACCAGGTCTTCGAGAGCTACATCGACACCGTGCTCCCCTCCTTGGGCGAGTCCAACCCACAGGTCTTTACGTGGCGAAGCTTTCTCGCGAGCCTGGGTCTGGCCGACCACGGTACGGGTAGGGACATCGACCCCGCCGAGTTGTCCAGGCTCGACCTCACCATCCAGGGCGCGACCATCGAGGAGCAGGACCTGCGCGCCGTGAGGATCGATGACCTCACCATCCTCAAGGTGAGCCAGGTCTCCAGTGCCGTCAGCAAGTTCTCGAAGTTTCCCATGGGCCCGAGACGCATCGCGCTGGTCAAGGACGAGCTGCATGACAAGATCGACCGCCGCCTCGCACAGATGTCAAAGGGTGACGAGGTGCAGGAGGAGATGCTCGGTCTCGACGTGGAGAGGCAGGTCGAGATCTTCGGGCGTACCATCAGCCCCGCCGACGAGGAGGAGACCGCCGCCTGCGCCCTCGAATACCTCGAGAACCGCTATTCCTCCGCACATGACGAGGTCGAGCGGCTCAGCTGGCTGCGCATCGACCGCATCGGCATGCGCCTGCTCCATAAGAGCGACCTCTCCGCTGCGGAGTGGGTCTACCTCAAGATCCTCATCACCGGCTCTGGCGACAAGAACGCCCGCTATGTGATGGTCGACGAGGTGCAGGACTACACCGTGACACAGCTTCTGGTGCTCGCGCGGTACTTCTCGCGAGCGCACTTCCTGCTTCTGGGCGACGCACACCAGGCGATCAAAGAGGGCACGGCAACATTTGACCAGGTACGCGATGTCTTTGCCTCGTCGCATGGCGAGGTCGAGGAGTGCCAGCTGCTCACGAGCTATCGTTCGAGCCCCGAGATCACCGAGCTCTTCTGCAGCCTGCTCGCCGCCGACGAGCGCCGACGGCTCACCTCGGTGCATCGTCCGGGCGTGGCACCCGAGATCGTGGTATGCACCGGACGTGACGACTACCTCTCCGAGCTGCGACGCCATGTGGCCGAGGCGCATGACGAAGAGGGTCTCACTGCGATAATCGCCGATAACGCCAGCCGCGTGAACTGGCTCTCGAGACAGCTCGGGTCTGACGTCACCGTAATGGGTCACAGCGAGAAGCTGCCGGCCGCAGGCGTCGTTCTCATGGACCTTTCCTTGGCCAAGGGGTTGGAGTTCGACCACGTGATCGTGCCCGACGCGCAGGCGGAGACCTACCCCGACACGCCCCTCGCGCGTCGCCGCCTCTACACCGCCGTCTCGCGTGCGATGCACAGGGTGACGCTCATCTCCCAGGGCGACCTGAGCCCCTTGCTTACCCAGGCGTGCCACTGAGCGGCTTTGGTTCTGCGACGCCGCTCGTTTTTGAGCCTCATTTCGAGCGAGACGGCATATCCAAAGGCATTCGCGCAACGCCGAGGCGCCCCTGTCTACTCCGCGTCGCGGATGGCGTTTCTCAGGGCCTGCATGGAAAGGTCGACGGCCGTGATCTCGTCCGCGCAGCGCTTGAGCTCCCGGCTCATGAGCTCTGAGTTGGCGATCGACTTCTTGTACTTCATCTTGTGCTCGAGTGTGGCCCAGAAGTCAATGGCAATGGTCCTGAGCTGCACCTCAACGGCGGGCAGCATCGAGGCGGGGCCTTCGGTCAGATGCAGGATGAGATGGAGGCTACGGTACCCGTTGGGTTTGGGGTTGGCGATGTAGTCCTTGCGGACGAGCAGCTCCACTTCGGGACGGGCAAGCAACCAGTCGGCGGCAGCGTAGGCGTCATCGGTGAACGCGCAGACGATACGCGTGCCAACCACGTCGTTGATGCCCATCTCGAGGGCGTCGGAAAACGTCGTACCCGTACCGCCCTCGCGAAGAATCTTCTCCGTGAGGCTCTCCGGGCTCTTGATACGTGACGTGTGATATACGACCGGCTTAAGGTCGTCCGATCCGTCCTGTTGGCTGGCGAACTCGTCCGCCAGGGCATCGAGCTGGTTGCGGGCCGCGACGAGCGCGGGGTAGCTCGCTGCATAGTAGTCCTCTGGCGTCACGTGGCATCACCCTTCGTGGTAGGAATCGTGATGGAGAAGGTCACGGACGAACCATCCGGTGCCGCCGTCGCCTTGACCTTCCCGCCATGCGAGACCACGACCGCACGCACCATGGAGAGTCCGATGCCATAGCCGCCTTTATTGTGCGTGCGCGAACGATCGGACTGGTAGAAGCGATCGAACCAACGGTCCACCTCGGCAGGATCGATGCCGTCAACGGAATTGGAGACGTCAAGCTGAGCCTGGCGGCGTCTGGACGAGAGGGAGATGCCAATCGTCCCTTCGCTTGACGAGTACTTCATCGCGTTGTCGATGAGCGCACCGACCATGCGTGATAGGTACTGGGCGTTGCCGCGGACGAACACCTCGGGTTCGATGTCAAGGCGAAACCCATGTCCCTCGAGGAGGCTGCGCGACTTGAACGAGGACACCGCCTCCGCCACGACAGACGAGAAGTCGATGACCTCTCCCCCGCGCCCATCGGAGGAGGCGGCCCGGGAGAGCACGATGAGACTCTCGGTGAGGTCGCTCATGACACCAACCTGGTGCTTGATGTCATGCAGCCACTCGTTGTCCTCGCCGATGTCCATGGCGAGAACGTCAGCGTCGGCAGAGATGATGGAGACGGGCGTACGCAGGTCATGCCCAGCATCGATCACAAACTGCTGCTGGCTCTCCTGAGCCTTGACCAGCGGTGCCACGATGCGCTTAGAGAGCAGGATGAGGATGCCCGTCACGGCGAGAACGCCGCCGAACATCACGAGCGCCTCGTTCGTGACGCTCAGCTGGGTGTCGTCGTTCTGGCGTGACCTATCGAGAAAGGCCATGATGCGACCACCGTCAGGCTGCTCACGGACGAGATAGCGATAGTTCCCGAGGTTGCCCGAATCGCGTCCGGACACAAGGGCGAGATGTGCGTAGCTCCCCGCCTGGTCCTCGCTCACGGTCGAGATCTGATCGAGGTTCGACGAGATCATCTCGCCGGTGGGATCAAGCCACACGACGAAGAAGCGCGCGTCGAGGATGCCCTCTGCCTCGCCCTCAAGGCTGCTGCTCGCATCTTTCGGAAAGACGCCGTCGTTGTCGAGAATGATGTTGAGATAGACGTCGGCGGAGGCCTCCTGCTGAATCCTTCTCGTCTCCACCGAAACGACCAGGATGAGCCCGAGCAGCACCACGAGCGAGGCAAAGACCGAGACGATGAGCCTAATCCTGAGGCGTCTCTCCATCAGGACTCACCATCCTCCACCCCTCGTCGTCGGAACCCTCCACGGCCACGAGCGAGCCAAGCGCCTGCAGCTTTCCGTTGATGAACGACGCATAGAGCGAGAGCGTGCCGTCAGGGGCGTCACCCTCCCACACGCGTTCGACGAGCCAGGTGGACTTCACCGTACGCCCACCCGCACGGGCGAGCAGCGAGGCAAACAACATCTCGTGTGGGTCCACGCGCAGGGTACCACGCTTCGTGGAGAGCTCAAGGGTGTCTGCGCAGATGGTAAGGTCACCAAAGTTGACGAGCGCGGTCGCACCAGAGCGCGGACGTCCCAGCGCATTGATGCGCGCGACGAGCTCACGTGCGTCATACGGCTTCGTCACGTAGTCGTTGGCACCAAGGTCAAGACCTGCGACCTTATCGTCAACCTGCGTCTTTGCGGTAAGCATGAGCACGGGGACCGAGTTGCCATCGGCACGTATGGACCGCAGAACCTCAAGACCGTCCATGACCGGCATCATGATGTCAAGAACCGCCACGTCATAGCAGCCACCTCTCAGCATGGAGAGTGCCTCGCCGCCATCCGCCGCACGCTCGACCTCGAGCCCGCTCTTGGAAAGGATGGCCGTGGTGGCGCGCGCGAGGCTTGCGTTGTCCTCGGCGAGAAGTACGCGCATGGATGCTCCGTTCTCGTGGCTCGTTTCTGCGTCTCCCCTTACGTACCCATACCGTAGACCAAATGTCGGACATCATCCCATACGGACGTGGATTGCGCATCCGGTGCAGGCTCACGTGCCGGCAAGGACGCGGCGTCTCACGCACGCCTATAATCTGAGGACAGCGCTTTCGATCCAAAGGAGTCCCCCGGCATGGCCTTTCTTCCCGTCAACAGGCACGAGATGCTCGAGCGAGGCTGGGACCAGGTCGACTTCGTCTACGTGTGCGGGGATGCCTATGTCGACCACCCCTCCTTCGGGGCGGCGATAATCACCCGTCTGCTCGAGGCGCATGGCTACCGCGTGGGGTTCATCGCGCAGCCCGACTGGCACGACCCCGCAAGCATGACCGTCTTCGGGGAGCCGCGTCTGGGCTTTCTCGTCTCGGCGGGTAACATGGACTCCATGGTCAACCACTACACCGTGGCCAAGCATCACCGCACGTCCGACTTCTACTCCCCCGGTGGTGAGATGGGCCTTCGTCCCGACCATGCCAGCGTGGTCTACGGAAACCTCATCCGCCGAACGTACAAGAAGACCCCGATCGTCCTCGGCGGCATCGAGGCAAGCCTGCGACGCCTCGCGCACTACGACTACTGGTCCAACCGACTCAAGCGCTCCGTGCTTCTCGACAGTGGGGCCGACCTCATCAGCTATGGCATGGGCGAGCATTCCATCGTGGAGATCGCCGACGCACTCGCCGGCGGCATCCCCGTGAGCCAGATCACCTGGATCGCAGGCACGGTCTATCGCACGCGCTCGGTCAAGGACCTCGACGACGCCATCGCGCTTCCCACCTGGGACGACCTTGAACTTGACAAGCTCAACTATGCCGAGGGCTTTGGCGTGCAGTCCCGCAACCTCGACCCCTTCTCCGCGCACGCGCTCGTGGAGGAGTACCCTCACGGCGTTTACGTGGTACAGAACCCGCCCGCCATGCCCCTCACCACCGAGGAGTTCGACGCGGTCTACGACCTTCCCTACGAGCGCACCTTCCACCCCATGTACGAGGGCAGGGGTGGAATTCCCGCAATCAGGGAGGTGAAGTTCTCGCTGTGCAGCAACCGCGGCTGTCTCGGGCAGTGCTCGTTCTGCGCACTCAACTTTCATCAGGGCCGCATCATCCAGGCCCGCAGCCACGAGTCGATTCTTCGCGAGGCTCGCGCCATGACGCACGATCCCGATTTCAAGGGCTACCTCTCCGACGTGGGCGGCCCCACGGCCAACTTTCGCATCCCAGCCTGCGAGAAGCAGCTCACGCACGGTGCCTGCGTGGACCGTCGCTGCCTCTCGCCCAAACCCTGTCCCAACCTGCGCGTGACCCACGAGGACTACCTCCAGCTCCTCCGGGAGCTTCGTGCCATCCCAGGCGTCAAGAAGGTCTTCGTGCGCAGCGGCATCCGCTTTGACTATGCGCTTCTCGACCCCGACCATACCTTCATCCGCGAGCTTGCCGAGTACCACACCTCCGGTCAGCTTCGCCTTGCCCCCGAGCACGTGAGCGACCGCGTCCTCGAGATCATGGGGAAGCCTTCGAACGACGTGTACGAGGAGTTCGTTCGCGAGTTCAACAAGGCGAGCAGGGATTGCGGCAAAGAGCAGTACGTGGTGCCCTACCTCATGAGCTCGCATCCTGGCTCGACCATGCGCGAGGCCGTGAGGCTCGCGGAGTTCTGTCGCGACCTCGGCTACAACCCCGAGCAGGTCTCCGACTTCTACCCCACGCCAAGCACGGTCTCCACCTGCATCTACTTCACGGGCGTTGACCCGCGGACCATGAAGAAGGTCTACTGTCCCACCAACCCCCATGAGAAGGCCATGCAACGCGCGCTCATCCAATACCGAAACCCGCACAATCACGATCTGGTGACGGAGGCGCTGCACAAGGCGGGCCGTGAGGATCTCATCGGCTACGGGCCGAAGTGCCTCGTCCGTCCCGACAGGCCTGAAAGGTCGGGCAAGGACAGGACCGGTAGCAGAAACGGGCTGCCCCACCAACGGAAGCGCCCCAAACGCTGAGCGAGACGGCTCGTCGGCGAGGATAGGTACGGCACGTTCTTCTCAGCATGTTCAGCGAAAGGACTCCCATGAACGACTTCACGTTCTGCTCACCCACCAAGTTCGTCTTCGGTCGCGGCGTCACGGAGCGCGTGGGAGAAGAGCTTGCGGCCGCAGGCTTTCATCACGCCCTCGTGGTATACGGAAAGGGTTCCGTCATCCAGACGGGCACGCTCGGCCGCGTGCTCGCAACGCTTGATGCTGCGGGCATCGCACACGACGAGCTCCCCGGCGCACGTCCCAACCCCGAGGTCGGTCTCGTCCGCGAGGGAATCGCCGTGGCACGCAAGGCGAAGGTCGACCTCATCCTTGCCGTTGGCGGCGGATCGACCATCGACACGGCCAAGGCCATCGCG
>Ga0268263_1000953_pt1 | contig 31894 bp, 30 predicted proteins | sample Biomet5_FD_190358 | JGI IMG/M metagenome (GOLD analysis project Ga0268263, IMG submission 190358) | Microbial communities from bioreactor (seeded with sewage sludge) at LBNL, California, USA - Biofuel metagenome 5 (SPAdes) (version 4) | ecosystem: Engineered > Bioreactor > Anaerobic >... | reverse complement strand
CGGGAAAATATAGGTATGCTTTCCCTAAAGAACATGAAAAACTTTTGACTCCTGATCGTATGGAGAGAACTTTTCGTGACTCTATTTTATCCGTTATGTCTTCTGAAAACATGGTTGTAGTTCGAACTTTACCTGGTACGGCACAGGCAGTAGCCTATGCAGTCGACTATTTAAAATGGCCGGAAGTCTTGGGTACTGTTGGTGGTGATGACACAATTTTTATTTGTGTTAATAGGAAAGAAAACACAGAGAAATTAAAAAGTCGTTTTGGTTTAGCAGAATAATAAAGGGGTGCAAGGAATGCTAAGTTCCCTTCATGTACATAATTTTGCGCTAATTGAAGATGCAATGATTGAGTTTACAAGTGGGTTCAATGTGTTTACAGGTGAAACAGGTGCTGGTAAATCTATATTGATAGATGCCTTTAGTATCGTTTTGGGTAATAGAGCATCTACCGATTATATTCGCAGTGGTGCTGATTCTTATTGGGTACAAGCGGTTTTTGACATTAGTGGACAAAAAAATATTCTTGGCCTTTTGGAAGAATTAGGTATTGAAAACCAAGAAGACACTTTATTTTTGCGACGTCGAGTTTTAGCAGGAGGCAAAAGTCAAGCTACTGTTAATGGTATCTTGGTGCCCGTAAACATATTAAGCAAGATTGCAGAATACCTAGTAGATATTCATGGACAACACGAAAATCAACAACTTTTACGCCAAGGTGCTCCCTTAGAGATGATAGATGTCTATGGAGGACCTGATTTACAGACCGTATTGAATGATTATAAGAAAATATACAAAGAACACGAAATAGCAGCACAAGAATTTGCTAGATTGTTGGAACAAAATACTAACCAGCAAGAAATTATAGAACGGTTACAGAAAGAAATTACGGAAATAGAAAATGCTCATATTATTGCCAAGGAAGATGAAATTCTCCGTGAGCAAGTACAAAAATTAAATAATAGTGGCAAAATTTTAGAAGCTGTTAATTTAGCACATAAACTATTAGACGGTGATGAAAACAAAGAAGGAATCTTGGACGTTATAACAGAAGCAATAGTTGCTGTAGATAAGGTCAGAGAATTCGATCCAACCTTACAGAGTGTCTATGATGGCATAGATAACGCTTGGCTTACCCTAGAGGACATACGTCAAACTCTGGGCGATTATATTGCCTCCGGTGATTTTGAACCAACTCAGCTTGCTGCTATACAAGAACGTTTAGATTTACTATTCCGTTTAAAGAAAAAATATGGTGGTACTCTCGAAGATGTAAAAGAGCATTTGAACAAGGCACAAGAAGAATATGCTAATATTGCTTTTTTAGATAGGAATTTAGAACTAGCCCAGAAGAGACGACTGGAGCTGGAAAAACAGATGCTGGAAAAAGTTGCTGCCTTAACTGCTTGCCGCAAACAAGCGGCAGAAAAATTTGCCAAGTTGGTGACAATACACATAAAGGATCTGGCTATGGAGCAAGGAGTTTTTCAAGCCAGCTTTACACTGAAAGAGGAATGTGGCTTACAGGGGAGAGACTCCGTGGAATTCTTGTTTTCTGCCAATTTAGGCATGGAAGTTAAACCATTGCAAAAAATAGCTTCCGGTGGTGAGTTATCACGCTTAGCTTTAGCTATTAAGACCGTTTTATTAGAAAAATCAGGTGTTTCTACCATGGTATTTGATGAAATAGATACAGGAGTAGGTGGGGTAACTGCACAAAAAATGGCAGAGAAAATTGCTATTATCGCTAAGCGCAGGCAAGTACTTTGTATAACACATTTGGCACAAATTGCGTGCTTTGCCGATAACCACTTATATATAACAAAAGCTAACAGTGATAAAGCTACCGTAACTATAGTGAAAAAATTGTCGTATGACCAACAAGTAGAAGAAATAATGAGGATGACCGGGGGAACTAATATTACAGATTCCGCCCGAAAAAATGCGGTTGAAATATTGGCTATGGCTAGTGAAATTAAACAGACTTTATAGCTTTTGTAAACATTAATGACGGCTAAAATAGGAGCTAAATATGAAAAAAATGCATCAAGTGAATTTAGACGAAAAATGTATTAGTTCAAAAGTAGGATTTACAGGAAAGCTTCTAAAATTACGAGTAGATACGGTTATGCTTCCAAATGGCAGAGAATCTACCAGAGAAGTAATAAAACATCCGGGAGCTGTTGGAATTTTACCGGTATTAGAAAATGGCAGCATGGTTTTTGTGAAGCAGTATCGTTATCCTGTGGGGACTGTACTATATGAAATTCCGGCAGGAAAATTAGAAATCGGAGAAAATCCTGATGAGTGTGCCCCCAGAGAATTATCTGAGGAAACAGGGTACATAGCAAAAGAATGGAAACATCTTACCTCTATAGTCACCACACCGGGTTTTACGGATGAAATTATACACATGTATTTGGCCAAAGGATTAACAAAAGCAGAGCAACACACCGATGAGGATGAATTTATTGATGTAGCAATCTTTTCTCCCGAACAAGTAAAAAAAATGGTTTTGGAAAAGGATATTTTTGATGCAAAGACCTTATCAGCACTGTTATTATATTATTTAAGTGACGAAATTGTGAACTAATGTATTTTTTTTAATTTTGAGCAGGAAAATAGTAAAAAGCGTTGAATTTGACATAGGACATATATAGTGTCATAAGAATGACAATCGGAGGGGATGCAATATGGACGTACTAAAAGTATCAGCAAAATCTAATCCTAATTCTGTAGCAGGCGCTCTTGCGGGGGTATTGCGAGAAGAAGGAAAAGCGGAATTACAAGCTATTGGTGCAGGTGCACTAAATCAAGCTATTAAGGCAATTGCTATAGCTAGAGGGTTTGTAGCTCCTCATGGTATGGATTTGGTGTGTGTTCCTGCGTTTATTGACATAGTGATTGATGGAGAAGAACGAACTGCTATAAAACTCTTGGTTACACCAAGATAAGTGTTATTAAGGTGTTTGACACTATCTACGGGTAGTGTCTTTTTTACGCAACGAAAAAGAGCATTGCTGGGGAGCAATGCTCTTTTCCTAAAAGGAAGTTGTGTTATGATGATGGGGAAGATTATGATAAGAAGGGGTGGTTCTTACCATAGTTAAATTATAAGTTATAGGTATGGCAAAAAAAAGTCTAAAAAGTGAACTATTTATGTCAAAATGCTCTTATTTTTAACGAAAATAGTGACGTATATCTCTTTTTTGCACTAAAAGTGACGAATAAACTAAAAAGTTGAAAAAAATCTATCTAAATTTCAAGAAAAATGATAATATTAAACGATATTGCAGAAAGATGTCAAAGGACAAAGAGCGAAGGATAAATGGATAAAAAAATTTTAGATTACGTAGCAAAAACTGTATATAAGTGCGAAGACTGGCGAGATTGGAAACGCTATTATGTTTTTATGGTACGCTGTTATTTGAACAAAGGTAAGATAGAAGAACTCCTTGAGTTTTTCAACATGACTCCTTTACGTAAAAAAATGCTTGTGGCAACGCCTTGGTTTATAGACCAGGCTACAAGACAAATATTCTTTAAAGGGTCTACTTTTTCAGAACGTGTTGATCTTATTAAAGCTCATATTGTGGCTATGGAACAAGTTCTTAGCGACGAATTTATTGAAAAAATTTACATAAATAAAGAACCTGTTGTTATTTGGCAAGACGAATTTCAAGAAAAGCCAATCAGTATGGATATAAAATTCTTTAATGGACAACAAAAAGAAGGCTGCCTTTCTGTAAATCTTATGTATGAAGGTCAATGGCCTTTATATCAAATAATTTTTTCCTGTTTTCCCAGTAGAGAAAATGGTGAAAGTGCTTTATACATAGGGGCGTTGCAGGGTTCCAATAAGGGTAATGATTTCGTGAAAGCACTAACTAAAGCATACTTTGGCTATAGGACCAAAAACCTTATTTTTTATGGTTTGCGCAATGTGGCAAGCCTGTTGGGTGTTAAACATCTCTATGCAGTTAGTAATGCAGGTCATTACGCTCAAAATCATATGCGCATGGATCGTAAGGTTAAAACAGATTTAGACGGGTTTTGGGAAGAATGTGGCGGTTATAAATTGTCCGATCAGCGCTTCTTTGAGATTCCCATTAATGAACATATTAAAGAATTTAGTGAAATGAAACCTTCAAAAAGAGCGAATTATCGCCGTCGCTTAGCCAAAATGGATGAGATGAAGCTAGCTATTTGTGAAAATTTGAAAAAGTATATGAAATAATAAAAATCCAATACCTAAAGGTATTGGATTTTTATTGGTTCATTTAGTCGACGGAGTCATCTTCAGTTAATTTTTTCTGTCCCAGTCGTGTCCTTAGAGTTTCCCGGGTCCATCTATAGTTCGGCGACGCCAAACTATTGGTGGAGTCATATACTGGAGAAGTTACATTAAGAATACCACACATCATATCGTAGATTAAGTCATTAGTAAAATAAGAATCTCTATGAGCAGTAAGGGTCGCAGCTGTAAGTGGGTAGGTTTTGCGATAGTCATCAGAAAGATAAGCAAATAAGGGTATGCGCAAAGATACAAAACCTATAGGATCAGGGTAACGTATTTTATTGGGGTTTGCGCCATGATCAGAAAAATACACCATTGCTTCTAAATTAAGATTGTTTTTTGCATATTCATATACTTGGGAAAGAAAATAGTCTGTATAAGCCAAAGAATTATCGTAATTTACCGGGAAATCGTATATCTTAGGATTCCCCCACTTAGTAAATTCAGGCGGATAACGATTTTGATAATTATCATGACTACCCATAATATGTAGGACAATAAAATTGTTTTGAGTGGGGTCTACTTGTTTAAGATAATCCATCAAGGCCATGTCATATTGCTGCTTATCCATTTCTTGGCTGGTCCACTTGGAATGATCTGCAGTTTTGGCAACTAAGGTTACTTGAGTATCAGCATCGCCTACGGTTCCTTGATTACTAAACCAAGAAGTAGTATATCCGGCTTTTTTGGCAATATCCAGGATGGAAATAGATTGATTAAAGGGAATCTCATTATACTGATTTTTAGTTGTTAAAGCACGTTCTAGCGCAGGAACAGTTTGTGCCCATGAAGTATAGGCATGCTTGAAAACAATGCTGTTTTTGTCGGTTAATTTTTCTCTTAACCATGGTGTTGTATCATTTTCAGTTTTTGTATATGCACTCATGAAATTACGAGAGGCAGATTCGCCTATAATTAAAATAACAGTTCCCGGTTTTTTCCAAAGGGGCTTTGTAGGGGTTACTGACAGTGAGGCAAAGTTTTTAACGTGGTTTACGCTATATTGGCGTGCTGAAATAAAATAATCCCGTACTTCGCCATAATGTTCAAGTAAACGTGTACTAGTGAAAATACTGCAAGAATAATAACCTGCACCTAAAAATATAACAAGCATGAACGCCAAGCTTTTTTTGTTAGTCCATGTCTGTAAAGCTATGCTGCCGGTAATTTTATTAGCTTTATAAAATAAATAAAACAATAGACAAAATATGGCTACAGGGGCTAAAAGATATTGATAACCAATGGTTTTTATAAATTCTAAAGCCTCATTAGGATTTGTTTGGTAAAGAGCCATCAGACCAGGTTCAGTGACGGAGGAATGGTATAAAGCAAAATAAATCCATTGAAATACAGGTAAAGCCATTAGTAAGGTCTGGAAAAAAGCAATTGTGATGGAAACCAAGGATTTGTTTTTTAAAAATTTTAATAAAAGGATATGCAGGGCAATTAGAGCAGCAGTACCGTAGAGACCGAAGGAAATGTCAAAGTGATTGCTGAAAAATTGCACGGTACTATGATAGGTTAGCCAATAAAAGGTGGGATAAGTTATAATCCAACTTAATCCTACAAAAATATGCGATAAAAAGTATTTAGATAACAATGAATAGCCAATAAGATAGACTGGTAATACTGCGACTAAAGCACATGGTACAAAACGGCGCATTTGCAAATAGAAGGGTTTGTCACCCAAGCCATTGGAAACTAGGTAATAATAGCCAAAAGTTAGAATGTAAACAAATAAAGCAGATAACAAATAATTCCATACTGGTTTTTTAAATAGTTGTTTCATTTTATAGCTCCTTTTTTATCAACGGTTGTATTATACCACAATATATTTGATTTTCTTCCTAAAAATGAGGCACAATGATATAATATGATTACAATTGTAAAACTCTATAAATATTTAAATTTCACTAAAAGCCGGGGAATATACAAAACGGCTAGAGTGGAATATTATACGCTACAAAGGTGGAATAAATATGCGCATAGCAATTCTTGAAAGTATCATCATGCCTGCTGGCCATGAGGTAGAATTTGATAGAATATTAGTTGATGAATTAAAGAAACAAGGGCATACCCCTTGTTTCTTTGTTCCGGAAAGGTTTCCTTTTAAGATAAATTATGGTGTAGAAATAGATTATTTAGAAGGCGGAGAAGTTGTCACCTATGCAGGTGTTAGCGAGCTAAAAAAAATTTGGCTTTCTCTAGTTAGAGAAAAGAGGCGTATTGATTGGTTTAATTCTGCTTACGCTAAAGCAAAAGCTGGTAAGTGTGATGCTATTATTGTGCCTACGTCTACCTATCGCTATTTACGAACATTGTGTAATAGTAAATTAAAACACTCGCCGGTACCGGTATATTTTATTTTTCATGGTATCAATCCTAAGGAGCAACCAAAGTTTGAAAGGCAAGCTAATAATTGTTTGCCCTATAAGAATATTCACTTAAGAGTTATTACTTTGCGCAATGATTTTGCCAACAGTGACTTGACTAATTTGCGGCTAATAAATCCCCCTGTTTTTAAACCCCAGGATCTGCCTCTAAGGGAAGAAATACAAGGGAAAAATCCAATAAAAATAGGGTTTTTCGGTCAATTCCGCAAGGAAAAGAATTTAGCATTTTTTTTAGATGCCTTTGTTCAGGCAAATTTTACTGTACCCGTAGAACTTATTGTCCAGGGAGCGACAGCTAAACCTGAAGATGGCGAAGTTTTTGAACAATATGCCAAAGATTATGCTAAATATAAAAATATAACTTTTTGGCATAAAAATTTAATAGGCCTTGCTTGGCAACAAGCGCTGTTGGACGTAGATATTATTATTATGCCCTACGCCGCGGAACGCTACCGTTATCACTGGAGTGCCATGTTATTTACTGCCATAGGTTTTTATAAACCCATTTTAATTTCTCCTGAAATAAATCCTGAAGTTTTGGCCAAATACAAAATTGGTGCTGCAGTGCAATTAGATAGCGTAGAAATATTTGCAAGGCAACTGGAAAGTTTTATAGATGACTTTGCTAAACACACAAATATTTATAGAAAAAATCTGCTTCTTGCCAATAAGGAATATAGTCACGAAGCATTAATAAAAAATATACTCGATGAAAATTAGATAATAAAGGTAACGGTAATGAGGTGAAACTTTGGAACCAATAGATATGGTTTACTTATGGTGTGATGGCAGCGACAAGCGGTTTCGTGCTGATAAGAGAAAATATATGAAACAAGAAACCAAAAGCTTAGATGTTGAGGCAACTGGTGAACTGCGCTTTTTTGATAATGAGGAGCTTAAATATTCCTTGCGTTCTTTGGAAAAGAATGCATCTTGGATTAACCATGTTTATATTATAACGGATAGACAATGTCCTAAATGGTTAAATTGTGAGTACGAAAAAGTCACGGTTATTGATCATTCACAAATATTGCAACAGGAAAACATACCGACATTTGCCTCCCTAGCCATAGAATATAGAATGCATTTAATACCGGGATTATCAGAGAAATTTCTCTATGGTAATGACGATATGTTCTTTGGGCAGGAAGTAACCCCGGAATTTTTCTTTTACGGAGATATACCTATAGTTAGAGTAAGGACTTATTCGCCTATCAAAATGATAAAATCACTGGCACAGTTCGAAAAGGAGTTTACCAGAGAAGCAATGTGGATGAAAACAAATTTAAATACATGGAAAGCCCTAAATAACGCATATAAGCAGCAGGAATTTTATGTCCTGCATCATAATATAGATGGTTATACAAAATCCGAGTTTACGGACGTATTGAAAAAATACGCTGCAGAATTGGATGTTACATTGCATAGCAGGTTTCGTAATAAAGATATGCTCTCAAGATCGTTGATAGGCTTAGATGCGGTATACTGTGGCACAGGAGCTTTGCGGCTCGTTAAGAAAATGAATTTACGACAAAAACATTTGCTTTGGGAAAAGACCGATTACTGTGATTCGTATACCGGTTCTGAAGATAGAAAAACCATACAACAGATAAAAAGATTTAACCCTTCTTTGTTCTGCATCAATGCTAGCAATAATAGCACGAAGGAAACCAAACTGGAAATTGAAAATTTTATGCAGGAGATGTTTCCGTTGCCGTCAAAATTTGAAAAAGAATAATAAGTATTTAATCATGCATGTAATTGCGCGTGTATAATGTAAAAAAAATACTTGATGGAGACGAAAAAATGAAAACACTTCTGCTTTTATTTTTTGGCGTAGGGCATATTGATAATATTGCCGGTACTGAGAAAGTTTTTGTTAACATGGCAAATGCTTTTTCTCAAAGGGGATATGAAGTTATTGCCATTTGCAATGATAGCCCGGAGAAAAAGCTTGCTTATAAATTAAGTAAAGAAGTAGTCTTTATAAACTTGGGATTAGGGAAAATTACAGTACCTGTTGAAAGGAAAATTTTACGGGAAGTTTTAAAACCTTTTAAATTGGAGATAGATAACCCTGTAGATATTTATAGAACAGAAGTGTTGGCAGCTGAAGTGCAGAAAAAGATAAAAAACAGTGAAATTTATTGTGCGGTTTGTTTTGAATATAATAGCATAATGGTGGCAAACAAGTTAGAAATTAAACCACGTATTGCCATGGTACATAATTCTATCGAAGAATTAATTAAAACTATGACAAAAAAACAACTGGAGCAAGCCAATAAAATGGATGCTTATCAGGTGTTAATGCCAAGCTTTGTCGAAGAGGCTAAAAGATATTTATCAACACGGGTAATTTATATACCTAATGCTATTGAAGCTGTTGTAGAGCCTAAAACCAATGCTTTAGGGAAGCAAAATAAAGAGAAAAATAAAATTATTTGTATAGGCAGATTGGCAGAAAAACAAAAGAGACAGCATATTTTGTTGGAAGCCTTTGCTTTGCTTGCTACTAAATATCCCAAATGGGAAGTGGATTTTTATGGCCCTGATTATGATAAAGGATACAAAGACCAATTATGTAAACTTAGAAATCAATACAAATTAGAAAAACAAGTTAATTTTAAAGGCGTGACTGATAATGTGTTGGAAAAAATGCGCCAAGCAGATATTTTAGCAATTCCCTCTGCCTATGAAGGCTTTGCTATGGTTTTAGGAGAAGCTATGAGTGTTGGCCTTCCGGCTGTCGGTTTTGCTAATGCCACTTCGGTAAAAGATCTAATAATTAATAATGAGAATGGCATTTTATGTGCAGATACTATTAAAGACTATGCTATTGGGTTGGAGAAACTTATGTGTAATGAGCAGTTGCGTAGACGATTGGGAGAAAATGCAAAAATCCTTATGCAAGAATATTCAGCAGATAAAGTGTGGAATAAATGGGAACACTTATTTGAACAATTGCATCAACCATGAAACCACCTGTAAGGGGATAAAAACATGAAACTTAGTATAATAGTACCTGTTTACAATGTTGAATCTTATATTAGAGAATGTTTGGATTCTATATTAAGGCAAACCTATATGGACTTCGAATGTATTATGATAAATGACGGTTCTACGGATAAAGGCCCAGAGATTTGTGCTGAATATGTTTTTAGAGATAAACGTTTTCGACTTATTTCGCAGACAAATAAAGGCTTAGCTATGGCGAGAAAAGTCGCTTTAAGTCAAGCTCAGGGGGAATATATTGGCTTTGTTGACGCAGATGACTATATAGCTAATGATATGTTCTATTCCCTTATGCAAACAGCAATAAATAATGATGCTGATATAGTAATGTGCGATTGGGTGCGTATTGGAGAAAGTGTTGGAGAAGAAAAAAAGCAGTATGAAGTTGACGCTAGGCTTACCAAAGAGTTAGCCATGCGAGATTTGGCAGCAGACTATATAAAAAGTTATATGTGGAATAAAATATTTAAGCGTGGCATTTTGGAAAATTCCTTTTCCTTATTAAAAACCCAAATGATGGAAGACTATGCGTGCATGCACCATATTTTTGCTAAAGCCAATAACTTTCAATATGTAGCAAAAAGCTTATATTATTATCGGTATAGACCAGATAGCATTATGGGGGCTGCCAATATTTTGCAAAGACTACAAGGTTATGCAATAGCACAGGCTAGGCACAATTTTTATCAGCGCAATTATCCTGAAATGCTATTGGCGAGCAAACTTGGACTGTTTCCTCATGCTTGGGTGTTATGCAAGAACTATGCTTGCCCAAAAGAGCAAGAGGCAAGGGCTTTATATCTAAATGCCGATCACTTCATTAAATCTTTTTTTAAAGAGTACATAAGTTACAAAAAGGTAGGCAAAAAAGAACGCTTGTCTCTGTGGTTGTATGCGTATTTCACGAAACCGGTCCGTTTTTGGAAGGCAATAAAAGGCAGAAATAGTAAAAGACTAAGTTTAAATTAATTTATATGGAGAAAAAATATGAAGCTTAGTATAATCGTTCCCGTTTATAATGTTGAACCGTATATTGAACAATGTTTAGAATCTATTCATTCCCAAATATTTAGAGATTTCGAATGCATTATGATAGATGACGGATCTACGTATAAAAGTGGAGAATGTTGTGAAGCATATGCTCGTATTGACAGCCGTTTTCATTTTATCCGGCAGCAGAACAAAGGGGTTAATTTTGCTAGAGATACCGCTTTACATCAGGCTACGGGTGAATATATAGGGTTTGTTGATGCTGATGACTATATTGCGAAAAATATGTTTTCTACATTAATGACTAGTGCCCTTGAAAACAAAGCAGATATAGTTATTTGTAATTGGTGGGAAATTGGAGAAGATTTTTGTAAACCGTTTATACATTATACTGTCGCTGGTAGCATCACTAAAGAATTAGCCATGCAATATTTAGCTTAAGATAATATATCAAGTCATCTATGGAATAAAATTTTCAAACGTCATCTTTTGGATGAGGCTAAATTATTTTTTACAGCAAAAAATATGGGTGACTATTCGTGGATGCATAATATTTTTCACAAAGCGGCTAATTTCTTTTATGTAGATGAGAAATTATATTTTTATAGATATAGGGCGGATAGCATTATACATAATACTGATTTGACTAAGATGGTTCAGCGCTATGCTATTGCTAAAGAACGTCGGGATTTTTATAAGCTTTATTATCCACAGATGTTGATGTATGCTAATGTTGGCGCTTTTAAACAGGCTTGGGATTTATGCAAGAATTATGCCTGCCCATCGGCAGCACAAGAAAAGAAAATATATTTAGAGGCAGATAGCTTCATCAAAGAATTTGCTAACGAATACATAAATGTGCTAAAAGTTGGTAAGAAAGAACGCCTCTCTCTCTGGTTTTATGCACATTTTAATAAAGGCGTACGCATATGGAAATGGTTAAGAAAAAAAATAGTTTTTTTACACTGAAAGGTGGAGCTTTACATTGTTTAGAAAATTTTGTCAAGAAATAAAAGCCTGTCGCCAGCACCGCAAAGATAGCCGCTATTGGCACGAGAAAATAGCGAGTTTGCTTACTGGTAAGGAAACGATGCCAGCTGATTATGAAAAAGAAATAAAAGCTTTCTATAAGCAGTATGGTCTTAATGTGTCTACCAAATGGCACAAAAGGTATCTTGATATTTTGCATATGCGTGACGTCCGGTTTATTCCTGAAGACTTATTTTATGTTGATATTGAACCCAGGCTTAATAATCTTATCTATCGGGACGGTATCGACGATAAAAACATGTATGAGCTGCTTTTTAAGGCTCAGGGAGTAAAATTGCCGGATACAGTAGTCAGAAATATTAACGGCTATTGGCTTGATGAAAATTACAAATTATTGGATTTTACTGCCGCAATAAAATTATGTTTAAGCGAAGAAAAGCTTATCATAAAAAAAGCAGTAAATAGTGGTGGTGGTAACAACATTATAGTTTTAAGGGGAGAGGAAATAACAGACGAAAATCTGCGCAAGTTTTTTTCTCAGTTAGGTGAAAATTTAGTTGTTCAAAAACTACTACAGCAACACAAGCTATTAAATGAAATTAATCCTGCTTCGGTTAATACTATTCGTATTATTACTATAATGTTGCACAATGAGGTATTGGTTGTACAATCCGTATTGCGCATGGGGGTAGGTGCATCTTATGTAGATAATATTTGTGCAGGAGGCATGGCCGTTGGGATTACCAATAAAGGAATTTTAAAAGAATATGCCTATGATGCTCAGAACAAAAAACAGCCTAACCACTTGACTACAGGTTTTCTTTTTAAAGATGTATGTCTGCCTCATTACCAAAATGTAGAAAGCATAGCAAAGGACATGCATAAAAGGTTTGCCCAATTCAGGTTAATATCATGGGATTTCGCTTTAGCAGATACAGGACCCGTACTTATAGAGTTTAATCTCAGATATCAAGGCATGGATTGTTTTCAAATATTTAGTGAAAGACCATTTTTTGGGGAATTAACAAACGAAGTATTAAAAGAACTTTTTGGTAAAAAAACCAATTAGAGGGGTTATAATGAATAAAGAACTGAAGCGTATTATGCGCAATGATATTTTTTATGGGTTTACCAGGTTTTTTAATTTTAACAGCGAAAAATTTAAAATTAAATACAGGTATATGGCTACCTTGAGAGAAGAATTTAAAAAAAATATGGGTTATGACCTGAATATAGAAGACCCAAGAACTTTCAATGAAAAAATTCAATGGTTGAAGATTCATTATCGTGATCCACTTATGGTTACCTGCGCAGATAAGGTCGCCGTACGCAATCATGTTGCCAGCCTTATTGGCATAGAGCACTTGGTGCCGGTTTATGGTATTTGGGATCACGTCAATGATATTGATATAGAAGGATTACCACAGCAATTCGTTTTAAAAACTAGTCATGCCTCAGGACAATTTATAATTTGTAAAGATAAAGCTGCTTTAGATTGGGATGAGGAATTACATAAATTACAAAGATGGCAGCACAAGAATTATTATTATACTAGCGGGGAATGGGTCTACAAGGATATCAAACCAAGACTTATTTGCGAGGAATTTTTGGAAGATAATATTGTGGATTACAAAATACAGTGCTTCAATGGCGAACCAAAAATGTTATATGTCTGCACGGATCGCACCAAACAATTAAAAGTAAGTCACTTTGACTTAGAATTTAATTTACTGAATATTGTGCACAAGCACAAAAGTCATACTGAAAATATGCAAAAACCTCAGCACTTTGACCAAATGTTAAAAATAGCGAAGATATTATCAGAGGGGTTTCCTTATGTACGAGTAGATCTTTATGAAAGCAAGGGTAAGGTGTATTTTGGGGAATTAACCTTTACCCCGGCTAATGGAATGTGCCCATTTGAACCAGAAAAGTGGGATTTTCTTATGGGTGACATGCTGGATTTATCCAAGGCTAATAAAAAATATATTATATGATTAAATATTAGTGCAAAAATACCAGACTATGGCCTACAGTGTATCCTAAATAAGGAGGAGTGATTTTTGCGTATGGTATTTATTTGTTATCGTGGGTTTCAAGCATTAAATTGTATTAATTTTGTTTATAATAATATCAGAGACACTGCAGGAAGCTCAGATATTTATATTGTTGAAGAATTTTTTGGCGATAAAAACATTGCTGAACGCTTACGATAAACAGGTATATTTAACAATGTAATTTTAGTGTCAGATATTCCCGACAGAAGTCTTTCTCTCAATAGGCCCCCTGGACAAGTCTTGCCCCAAAAATATTTGCAATATCGTTTGGGTTTAGATAAAGAGCTCATATCAGATTATAAACAATTAGTTACTTGTGGTTGGAATAAACTTTTTCTCCGTTATGCTGAATTTTTAAAGGGTAGAGGTACAAAACATATTTTTTTAGACGATGGCATAGTATCTTATGTTGGCAATATGCGTAATAATGAATATCCTGGTCTAATAGACAAAAAAATCAAACCTTTTTTTGGCAAAGGGCCATATAGCATAAAAATAGATGCACTTTATTTAAATAATATTAGCCAAAACCAAAGTAGTATGGTTAAAAACGTCATAGAATTGCCAAAACTGGTTAATGCCAAAAAAGAATTCAAGGAATTGCTCAACTACGTGTTTGGGTATAACGAAAAATGCTTAAATACTAAGTATGTTTTTCTAGATCAATTTACAAATAATGGTATTAATATGGAAAAGGTTATATCTAAAACCGCCTTATGGGATAAAATAGCAGTTTCCGTTCCTGAGGGGGAATTACTAGTCCGGCTGCACCCACACGATGCCGGTACAATGGACATACCAGGGGTAGTCTTTGATAAAAAACGTAGTTTATGGGAACTGGTTTGTATAAATGAGGTCAATGATAAAAACGTTTTGATTGGGTATTGCTCTACGGCTCTAATTACTCCCAAATTTATTTTTGACGAGGAGCCCATTATAATTTGCTTATACAAATTAGTAGAGTTCAAAAATAAAGCAAAAGCCCAAGAAATAGATAATGTCTTTATGCATCTTAGGGAATCATATAGGCGCAAAGAGCGCGTTATTATACCGGGAAATATAACAGAACTGGAAAGTGTGCTAGAAAAAATTTCCCTACTAAACTGAAACCTAGTGCCGAAAAATTGTAGTTATGCCGGGGCATTTTGTATATTAACACCTTTATATATTATGCCTTATTTATATGGCAGGAGGCTTCTTTATTAACGTTGTTCATAGTGATATAATACTCTAAATACCAACAAGGAGAAAAAATGCCTACATTAGCTATTTTAATTTTAACTAAAAATGAAGAAAAAAATATAATGGAAGTAGTTATTAATGCAAAACATTGTACTGATGAAGTATTAATTATTGATTCCGGCAGTACAGATACTACAGTAAAACAGGCAGAAGAACAGGGCGCAAAAGTTGTGTATAGGGCATGGGATAACGATTTTGCTGCGCAGCGGAATTTCGGGCTAACCCAAACTAATGCTAAGTGGGTTTTATATTTAGATGCTGATGAGCGGCTTAATGAAGAACTAATTACAGCTATAAAAAAAGCTGTTGAGGCAGATAGACAAAAACAGTATGCCCTTGTACGAAAATCTGTAGCTTTCGGTCAAAAATTTAACCATGGGGTCTTAAAACCGGACAAGGTAGCACGCCTTTTCCCTAGGGATACTGTTCAGTGGAAGAACAAAGTTCATGAGAGGCCGCGATGTGATTTAGAACTTGTAGTCTTACCGGGGCACATTGAACATTATACTTATGAGAGTTGGGCACAGTGGGCAGAAAAATTTAATCAATATACTACAATTTGGGCCGATAACGCTTATGCTGGAGGAAAGAGAACCTCGTTACCTATAGCATATGGACATGCACTTTTTGGGTTTGTACAAATGGCTGTATTCAAATTAGGAATTTTAGACGGTTGGCTAGGATTAGCACTTTGTTGTAACCATTTTTCCTATACCTTATTAAAGTATTTGAAATTATATGAATTGCAAAAAAAGCAAAATACAATAAATTCATGGTAGAACAAGTCATGTACGTTGAAGTGTATTGTTAATAAGGGACTAGCAATATTGTAAAATTATCAAGACCAGGTTAGCTTATGTATAATTAGCTAGGGAAATGTGATATAATTGTGAACGGTTAGTATTTTGAACACAGTATCTTGTAAAATAAATAAAACAAAAGATAGAAGGGAATATTAGCGTGCGTATTGCAATTTTAGAAACCGTCAAGGCACATGCTGGGTTTGAGCTGGAATTTGATAAAATAATTATTGATGAACTAAAAAACCAAGGGCACGTACCAGTGCTCTTTTTGCCTATAAATAGCACTTTAGACATAGATTTAGGTGTTCCCGTTGAATATATGTCTGGAGGATCAATCGTAAACTATGAAAATATAGGTGGATTGACTAAATGTTGGCGCAAGTTACAAAGGGAGTATCGAAGAATACGTTGGTTTAATGCAGCTTATGCTAAAGCTGAAAATGGCCAAGTTGACGCCATTATATTGACTGCAGCGACTTATCGTTATTTGCGTTCCTTGCGTAAAAGCAAGCTTAAAAATTCTCCCGTGCCTGTAATTTTCATCTTTTTGGGCGTAACACCTAGGGAAAAACCATGTTTTTTGCGAGAAGTACGGGAATGTGCAAAATTTGAAAATATAAAGTTAAAAATAACTTCATTAAGGAATGATTTTCTTGATGAACATAACTGTAATTTAAAAATTATTGTACCACCTGTCGTGTCGCCGGCGATACTTCCTGTTCAAGCGCAACAAAAAGACAAAGAATTTATAAAGATAGGTTTTTTTGGACATTATCGCAAAGGGGAGAAAGACATAGATGGCATTTTGTCTGCTTTCGTTAAAGCGAAGTTGGGAGAAAAAGCGCAGCTTGTAGTACAAATCGCGCCTAAGAGTGACGAAGATGCGATTGAATTAAATAAAATGATGCAAAAATATGCTAAGGAACCAGCCATTTCCTTTATCACTGGTAAGTTATTAGGAGATAAGTGGTATGCAGCGCTGCAGAGCGTAGATGTAATCTTTTTACCTTATACCGCCAAGCGGTATCTTTATAATTGGAGTGCTATATATTTTAATGCCATAGGATTTCACAAACCTGTTTTGGTGACCTCAGTACTGAATCCGGAAGTATTAGCAGGCTATAATATAGGCATGGAAGTAGATTTACAGGACATGGATGTTTTTAAAAAACAACTCAGTGAGTTTGTTTATAGTTATAGAGAGAAATTGCCGCTTTATGAACGTGAGCTAGAACGGGCAAATAAAGATTTTGACCACTCAGAATTTATTCGGCAATTATTGGGGGAATAAAATAAAAATGTTAAATGTGAAACCCATAATTAGTGTCATTATGCCAATCTACAATGGGGAAAAATGGCTGCCCAGCTCATTAAATAGTATATTAGTGCAAACTTTTAGGGATTTTGAAATACTGCTAATTAATGACGGATCGGTTGATGCAAGCGAAAAAATTTGCCAAGGGTTTCTTAAAAAGGATAATAGAATTCGTTATTTTTATAAAAAAAATGGTGGAGTTAGTTCGGCGAGAAACTTGGGCTTGGAGAAAGCTCAAGGCGAGCTCATTTATTTTTTTGATTGCGATGATCTTCTTGCTTCCGATGGTTTGGAATTTCTTGTTAATTTGCACAAAGATACAGGAGCTGATATTGTTTCCTGCGCATGTATGAATGTAGATAAACAAACCATTCCTACTAATCTTAGAGTAAATGAAAATCTAAAGATGATAATTGCTACAAAGGATAAATGGAACTATAGGGAAATATTCACAGGAGCTATTATATGCAAGCTGTTTTCCCGAAATGTTATAGGGGACACGCGTTTTCCAAAGGGTATTTGTTACGCAGAAGACGATGTTTTTTTTATGGAAGCATTTATTAAAGCAAGGAAAATAGCGTACCACCCCATAATAAAAACTTTCTACTATATGCACAGTGATAGTTCTACTCATAGGTTACAACCTTACCGCTTTTTCCAAAGTTTTGTTTTAGCGAAGTATCTCATTAAAGAAAAAGTATACACAGCGACAACTGACACAAATGCACGTGCCATGGTTTATTGTGATTATTGCATAAGCATATTTTCTTTGTTTCGTTATGTAGTGCGAGCTGGCAACAGAAGAGAGTACGAGTGCTTACGCAATAAATATTATGACTTGCTGGAGAATTTCTTGCATAAAGAAAAAATGGCAATGTTAAAAAAAATAGAATACAAAACTTATATTAAATCCTATGAGTTAGCAAGACTCATACATGCTAGAAAAATTTAAAATAGTGGGGTACATAAATATAGTGAATAGTCCAAGGAAAGATATAATATTAAAGACAAAAATGCAGGTGTTGCTATTAATGCCTGTTTTTTTATTAGTATTAGGTTGCGTACTGAGTATGAGTAAATTGCTTGGTATAGCAGTCTTAGTACGTATCTTTCTTTGTTGGAAATATAAGCGCAGCTATAGCAAGGTTATTTTTAGAAGTAAATTATTTAAACAATCCATAATTTCTATGTCTGTTTATTTATTGCTGTTACTTGTACCTACTGTAATTATGCATGGGAACATAGGAGAAATAGGCCATTATTTTGAACGTATGCTGCCATTCTTTTTAATATTATTTGTAACAGATGAAGAAACAGATATTTGGAGTGGTGTTTGGAGTGGAATAAGCTGTTCCCTGCTTGCAATATGTTTGGGCACGCTACCCTATGCCTTGGCCGGACAGGTACCTTTGCGTGGTACTTTTGGTTGGCACAACACTCTTGGGGGCACATTAGCTTTACTTTTACCAATATTTTATTTTGGCATGTACAAAGGTATGGTGAAGTATAAATTTGTGGTTTTGGAGCTAATATTGCTGACTACAGCATTTCTACTTATGGGTTTAACTCAGTCACGTGGGGCATTATTGGCTTGTTTTGCTTCTGTGCTCGTGTTTATAGTGGGAATTGCGTTAAAAGATAAATGGACACTTAAAAAAACAAACAGCTACATAATTATTGCAGTTATACTAGCAGGATCATTTGTTTCTGTAAGCACATTTTTGGGGCTGAATTTAAATAGAAATATTGCCAAAGATGGTAGGGTGGCATTGTTAAAATCTAGCTGGCAGATGTTCTTGGGGCATCCTTTATTAGGTGTTGGTGTTGGTAACTGGCGGGAACAATATGATAATGTCTATGGTGTAAATAATATCGAAAAGCATATAGACTCTCCCCATAATATTTTTTTACAAGAACTTAATGAGGCAGGGATTATCGGTCTAAGTGGATTCTTGGGCTTGCTAGGGTTTCAATACTATCATTTGCTCAAATCAGCACGGGCAGACATAAGTTCAAATATGACTAAATTGCAATGGCCCTTTGCTATATTATTAACTTACATTGTTACGTTAGTTCATGGTCAGGTTGATTATATTTTTTTTCAAAGAAGCTATCAAATGCTTTACTGGTTGTTTTGGGGTATATTTTGTTGGGATTCTCTTCGACAAAATTTATTTAATAAAATTAATTCTTACTAAATTAAAAGACATCCTTAGCGGAAGTCTTTTTTGTGTTAAAATACTATAAAAGGATGGTGGTATTATGAAAGGAATTATTTTAGCAGGCGGTTCCGGTACGCGCTTATACCCTTTAACCATGGTAACCTCAAAGCAACTACTACCAATTTATGATAAACCTATGATTTACTATCCTTTATCAACTCTGATGTTAGCGGGAATCGTAGACATTTTAATTATATCTACGCCACAAGATTTGCCTAATTTTGCAAAACTATTAGGGGACGGTTCTCGTTATGGACTGCATTTAAGCTATAAAGTGCAGCCTTCACCTGACGGATTAGCCCAGGCATTTATTCTGGGGGAAGAATTCATTGCCGGCGACTGTTGTGTAATGATTTTGGGTGACAATATTTTTTATGGTGCAGGACTGACAGAGCATCTAAAAGCAGCAGCCTCTAATACTAATGGTGCCACAATTTTTGGCTATTACGTAGAAGACCCTGAGCGGTTTGGCGTAGTAGAATTCAGTAATGAAGGCAAGGCTGTCTCACTAGAAGAAAAACCTGTACGGCCTAAAAGCAACTATGCTGTTACAGGATTGTATTTTTATGATAATAAAGTCTGTGAATATGCTAAAGCACTTAAACCTTCTGCAAGAGGAGAACTAGAAATAACTGATTTAAATAAAATATACTTGGACAAAGGAAATTTAGAAGTAGTTACCCTAGGCCGGGGTTATGCTTGGCTGGATACTGGAACTATTGCCTCCTTAAATGAAGCTTCGGAGTTCGTACGCGTCGTGCAGGATAGAGCAGGAATTGAAGTAGCGGCTTTAGAAGAAATATCCTATTTAAACGGCTGTATTACCAAAGAACAACTTATCGAAAGCGCAAACTTATATGGCAAATCACCATATGGCCTGCATCTAAAAAAAGTAGCGGCAGGGAAGTACAAATATTAATTTGCATTACATGCAAATTAATATTTGTACTCAAGTTGAATCCTCTTAGTCTCTCCTAGTAGGAGAGGTGGCAACGATATAAAATATCGTTGACGGAGAGGTTTGTTAATGCAAGTGAAGTGAAACTTCATGTGCAGTATCCGCTAACGCGGAAGTGCAGCTTTTGCTTCGCAAAGTGCAGCTGTTCCTGCGGAACGTGCAGTATTGAAAGCTAAGCTTTCAAAGTTAAGGAAAGTTTTTATTCTAAAAACTTGAACTTATAAAGAAACAAAATCTTTCTTGTTCTATTTGGTTTTATATTTTCTTAGTTTTCGTTTACGAAAACATCCACAACTTTCGAGCTAGCTCGAAAAGCTGCACTCCACGCAGTGGAAGCTGCACTTGCGAAGCAAACTGCACTTTGCGACTAAAGTCGCAAAAGCTGCACCTGTATTTATTACTTCCTCGTTTTCGTGTACGAAAACTTCAATAACTTCTCCGAAGGAGAACTTCACTGCACGAAGTGCACTTCACTTGCAATGCAGTTGCAACTTCACTGGGAACTTTGTTCCCACTTCACTGCTTGACTTCATGTGCAGCATCGATTTCATCGAAGTGCAACTTTCGCTTCGCAAAGTGCAGCTGTTCCTGCGGAACGTGCAGTATTGAAAGCTAAGCTTTCAAAGTTAAGGAAGGTTTTTATTCTAAAAACTCGAACTTATAAAAAATAATGTTTCTTGTTCTATTTGGTTTTATATTTTCTTGGTTTTCGTTTACGAAAACATCCACAACTTTCGAGCTAGCTCGAAAAGCTGCACTTCACGCAGTGGAAGCTGCATTACGGCTTTGCCGTAACTGCACTTTGCGACTAAAGTCGCAAAAGCTGCACAAGAAAAACAGTGAAGTTGCATAAAATGCAAGTGAAGTTGTGCTTTTAGCACAAGTGAAGTTATGCTAACGCATAAGTGAAGTGTTCGCAAGCGAACAGTTAAGGAAAGTTTTTGTTCCAAAAACTTAAACTTATGAAAATAGAATATATTTTTTGTGTTTTAGTTTTATGAATTTCAGTTTTCGTTTACGAAAACATCATCAACTTAGCCGCAGGCTAACTTCACTGCACGAAGTGCACTTCACTTGCAATGCAGTTGCAACTTCACTGGGAACTTTGTTCCCACTTCACTGCCTTTAAAGGAGATGCCTTAATATGAAACTAACAACAACAGCAATCCCCGGTGTAGTTATCCTAGAACCTGATGTGTTCGGAGATAGCAGAGGATTTTTTATGGAGAGTTGGAGCAAGAAAAAAATGGAAGAGGTAGGTCTCTTTTATGATTTCGTGCAAGACAATCATTCTTCTTCAACCGTTAAAGGTACTTTGCGTGGTATTCATTTCCAAAAAGGAAATATGTGCCAGGCAAAACTAGTTCGCTGTACCAGCGGTGCCGTGCTAGACGTAGCCGTAGATTTACGCAAAACCAGTCCTACCTACAAAAAATGGATAGCAGTAGAACTATCTGCAGATAACAAAAAACAGTTAATGATTCCACGGGGCTTTGGTCATGGCTTTGTTACGTTAACGGATCAAGTGGAATTTATGTATAAAACCGATAATTATTATGCACCGCAAGCTGACGGTGGTATCCGTTGGAATGATCCGGAACTGGGTATAGATTGGGGTATTAACGAACCCATATTGTCTCTGAAAGATACTGAGAATCCTTTTCTGAGAGATATAGAGAGTGGGCTGGATTTTTAATAACAATATAGGAGGCAGTGGTCAATGAAGATTTTAGTAACAGGTGGTGCCGGGTTTATTGGCGGTAATTACATTAATATTATGTTAAAAAAACATCCGGAGGATGAAATAATTTGTTTAGATGCTTTGACATATGCTGGAAATATAGAGACACTAGCACCGGTGATGCAAAAATCAAATTTCAAATTTGTGAAAGGTGATATAGCCGATCGTACTGCCGTGTATCATCTTTTCTCCATAGAAAAACCAGAGGTTGTAATTAACTTTGCTGCCGAAAGTCATGTTGATCGTTCTCTTTTAAACCCTGAGCTTTTTTTACAGACCAATATAATAGGTACTAATATTTTGCTTGATGCCTGTCGTAAATACGGTATTAAACGCTATCATCAAGTATCTACTGACGAAGTGTATGGGGATTTACCCTTAGATAGGCCTGATTTATTTTTCACGGAGGAAACAACATTGCACACCTCCAGTCCTTATTCCGCTTCTAAGGCTTCAGCTGATTTATTAGTATTAGCCTATTTTAGGTCATTTGGCGTTCCTGTAACGATTTCCCGTTGTTCCAATAACTATGGTCCCTATCATTTCCCGGAAAAACTTATTCCTCTGATAATTATAAATGCTTTAAACAACAAACCTCTTCCCATATATGGAACGGGAGAAAACGTGCGTGATTGGCTTTACGTAGAAGACCATTGCTCGGCTATTGACCTTATTGTGCGCAGTGGCAGAGTTGGTGAAGTTTATAATATCGGTGGACATAATGAAAAGACTAACCTTCAGGTTGTGCAAGCAATACTTAAAGAATTAGGCAAAGGAGAAGAATCTATTTGCTATGTTGCCGATAGACTTGGCCATGATAGGCGCTACGCTATTGACCCAACCAAAATAAAAAATGAACTTGGCTGGGAACCAACAACAGGGTTTGATGCAGGCATCAAGAAAACTATTATTTGGTATATTACCCATAAACCTTGGTGGCAGCGCATAGTAAATGGAGAATATCAAACTTACTATAAAAATATGTATGAGGGTAGGTGATGGTGTCTTTCTAAAAATAGTTTAAGTTTAAAAGGATAATTAAAAGTTTGAAGATGGCTCTGTCCAAATTTGGATAGAGCCATTTGTGTCTGTGGATTTTATGTGGTTTTGTAGTCAGTAGTTAGTAAAAATAGAGATATTCATTTATGTCATATACAAAGACTGGGAAAAGTTTGCACTTTTTTTGTATATCTTTGCACTTTTAAACGCCCGATTTACTGATAAAATTAAAAGAGCTAGCTGATAAAAAGTAATTCAATGTGAAATATTTGACTTGAAACTTTAGCGCAGTGGGGGGAATAAGCGTTTAGTAGGGGTATTTTGCCATGTCGTTGACAAATGAATATAACAAATGTTGGACAGAGAATTAAAATATAGATTTAATGAAGGAAGAGATACATAATGAACATAGTTTTTTCTTCTTTTGGAAATATAGAGGTGTATTTATTTGCAATTGGGTGGTTAATAGCTTTGGCAACCTATACCTGGCAATTTCATCGCAGTCCGGGAGCAAAACAACAGGTATATTTACAATTATGCAAAATCTGTTCCCTAATATTGTTATTGCTGCTAAATGAAAATAATACAATCAATAAAAAATATTTTTTTTTCTAACTTTTAAAAGCATAATGCTGATTATGCCAATTTTTTGGTTTTGTCTCATATGGGAAATACACAGACCGGCAAACAAAATTCCTATGATGTTCAAATATGGTTGTTTATTCATAATTTTAGCTGCTGAACTGCTGTTATTTACCAATCCTTGGCATGGCTTAATCTGGCAGGGGTTTTGGCTAGATGGTAAGAATCTAATAGGTATTCAGGGGATAATTGGTTGGAGTGAAAGCTTTGAAGGGCTTTTTTGTGCAGCTGCTTTATGTTTAAATCTCCATTGGATTTTAACTAGTAGAGGTATACGTCACAAACAGGCTATATGGTTTTTTATAGCCGAAAGTATTAGCTTTGTTGGAATAGCTTCCGACATTCTTTTTTTCACACATTATATTCCTTGGGTAACCCTAATAACATCCGGCTGTATGACGTGGTGTTTTTATAGATGGCAGACTTATAATATTTTCGAGTTAGCACATAAAACCATTGTTGCTAATGTTGTGGATGGATGGTTACTGGTTGATGAATATGGTTACATTATAGATTTGAATTACTCGGCGAAAAAAATATTAAAAGGACTTCCGGTGCAAATAGGCGGAGAATTTAATACTTTGCTTCAAGAATGGCCGGTACTGGAGAAATTCAACGAAGAAAAGAAAGCAACGATAGAAACCTTTCGTAATTATACTTCCGGTCGTTGCTGTTATGAAATAAAAAAATTTTTGCTAGAAGAAAACGCGATAAATTTTGGGCAGATAATTTTACTCAAAGATATTACTTTAAAAAAAAAGGCTGGATTACTGGACTGAAAAGAGAAAAAAAAGAATTATTACGGAAGAACGGGTGAATCTAGCAAGAGATTTGCATGACGATTTGTGTCAAGTTCTTAGCTACATCAATGTTCAGTCCCAAGCATGCATTAAATTTATTATTGATAAAAAGCTGGAACAGACTATTTCTACTTTAAAACAGCTTGTTGTTGCCAATCAGAGAGCTTACGATCATGTCCGTAGCTATATTTCAAGTGCAGGAACAGGTGAAATTCAAGATGGCCTATTAGACGCCTTACACAACTATATTAGGGTTGTAAATATTGAATATGGGTTAGAGGTTGATACTGATTTTGCCGTAGAAGGTAACCCACCAATTGAAAAATTTATATCACTACAAATATTGCGAATTGTGCAGGAAGCCTTTGCAAACATTTATAAGCATGCAGGAGCGACTCATGTTCGTTTCTCTATGGAGGAAAAGCACAGTTGTATTAAATTCATAATATGTGATGATGGTAGGGGGTTTGACCTTACTTCTGCGTCCTTTGTAACAGGGTTTGGCATTATGAATATGCATAATCGTGCTAAAAAAATTGGTGGTCAATTTAAAATTATTTCAGCACCGGGGTTAGGAACAAAAGTTATAGTAGAAATGCCGATAAAGGAGTGCAAAGTTACATGAAACTATTACTTGTCGATGATAATTGCTTCTTTCGTGACGGTTTGGTGAACCTTTTGTCTGCCTACAATGTAAAAATTGCCGGCACAGCAGGTAACGGATTAGAAGCTTTGCAAAAAATGCGGAGCTTAAATGTTGACGTTATATTAATGGATATTTATATGCCCTGTTGTAATGGGTTGGAGGCTACGAAACTAATTAAAAAGGAATTCCCCAAGGTAAAAATAGTAATGTTAACGGTATCAGAAGAAGATGAAAATTTATTTACAGCTATTCGTAATGGTGCGTGCGGATACCTGTTAAAAAATTTTCAAGCAGAAAAATTATTGAAAATGCTTTCTGATCTTGAACAGGGGGAACCTCCATTGGCACCTGGTATGGCTATGAAAATAATACGTGAATTTGCCGGTCATTCAGAAATGGGAGAAAATGTCTTGACAGAGAAAAAGGAACCCATAGGTATTTTGACGAAAAGACAAGAGACTATTTTATTTCTTGTTGCCACTGGCAATACATATCGGCAAATAGCGGAAAAGCTTTATTTTAGTGAAAGAACGATTAAATATGAAATAAAAGGTATATTAGATAAATTGCAGCTTCATAATAGAGCAGAAGCTGTTGCCTATGCAAAAAGCATAGGACTAGTTTATAAAAAACAAGCTGAATAGTAATCGCAAGAGAAAAATTGCACTTTTTAGAATATAATTGCCCTTTCTTGGAAATAATTTGCTGTAAACTTATATTAGGGGTAAAAAACTTAGGGGGGATAACAGCAGCATGTTTAATAACAAACCGCTAATTAGCGTTATTGTGCCTATACATAACGGAGAGAAATGGCTGCTGCCAACGTTGCGCAGCATAAGCGCACAAACTTTTATGGATTTTGAAATATTGCTTATAGATGATGGTTCTATTGATAACAGCGCAAAAATTTGTAAAAGTTTTTTGGAACAGGAAAGTCGTGCTAAGTACTTTTACAAAAAAAATGGTGGAATTAGTTCTGCAAGAAATTTAGGATTGAGAGAGGCACAGGGAACGTTTGTGTGTTTTTTTAATTGCGATGATATTCTTGCGCCTGATGTACTAAGCTTCTTATTTGCTATGCCACAGATTCACAAAGGGGATGTTGTCTCTTGTGCCCACTTTAATCGATTACATCTAAGAAAATTGTCAAGGCAGAGAAAATAGTGGTACTAATATAAAATTCAAATATATTATTTATGGTTTCAAAACAAGAAAACAGATGTGATGGTGAAAAAAGATTTTTATTTTAAAAAGTACTTTTGTGCTAAAATAATATAAACAAATGGAAGTGAAAACCATTGTAAAGCAGAATCAAATTGAGTATAAGGGGAAAATTTAAAATGAGAATTCTGGTAACGGGTAGTGGGGGACAATTAGGTTACGACGTTATGAAAGTATTAAAGCAGCATAATATAGATTGTTTGGGAGCTGATAGAGCAAAGCTTGATATTACAGACTACTTATCCGCCCATAAGTTCATCATCGCTTATAACCCTGACGTTATTATTCACTGTGCTGCCTATACTGCTGTAGACAAAGCTGAAGACGATGTAGAATGCTGTCGTAGAGTTAATGCGCTAGGAACTGAAAATATAGCTAAGATATGTCATGAAATTAATGCCAAGATGGTTTATATTAGCACTGATTACGTATTTTCAGGTAGTGACCAACGATTTTATGAAGTAGATGACGAAACAGGACCCCCCAATGTCTATGGCTTGACCAAACTGGAAGGTGAGCATATTGTGCGCAGCCTGCTCACAAAATACTTTATTGTGCGGATTTCCTGGGTATTTGGTTATAACGGTAATAACTTCGTTAAATCTATGCTAAAACTGGGAGAAACTCATTCTGAGTTAAATGTAGTAGCAGATCAAATAGGCTCCCCAACTTATACGGCAGATTTAGCGGCACTTCTTTATGATATGGTTGTTACAGACAAATATGGCATATATCATGCCACTAACGAGGGCATCTGTTCTTGGGCGGAATTTGCTAAGGAAATATTTTTGCAGGTGGGAATGCCGATTAAGGTAAACCCTATACCTGCAATTCAATATTTAACCCATGCTGCAAGGCCGTATAATAGCAGAATGAGCAAAGCAAAGCTTACTGAAAATGGATTTAGAAAATTACCGACGTGGCAGGATGCATTGCAAAGATATTTAAAGGAAATATATTGAAATAGTAGTATTTTTTTGCATTTGGTATATTTACATATAGGAAGAAAAAAATATTATATTGTCCCTTTAACAGGACTTTATGTGAGAAAAGTAATGTTAGCCGTTGCTAATGCTTGTGTTATAGGTTCAGGAGAAGTATAATTAAGGTGTTACGAAAGATAAAATAATTCATAGTGGGTATTTAAATAATGTAACAATTAAATGCTTGAAATTTAGGTACTAAACAGCTATAATTGTTATTTATTTCTCTAAAAAACAGCACAAATTATTTATAATTTACTGTTTTTGTTTAGAAATTACTATACAATTGAAGAGGGAGTGTTTTATGCGACGTTATTTACTACCATTGTTTTTAATGGCTTTTGACATATTGTTAATTATAGGTGCCTCTATAACAAGCATGTTCATGCGTTTTGATTCTACGATTTTTGACCGCTATATTCCTAACTTGGTTACAGAATTACCGTTTTTGATTTGTTCTTACTTGTTGTTTTTCTTCGTGTTTAGAATATATCGACGTATTTGGCGTTATGCAGGTATTAAAGAGCTGCTTGCTATTGTGCTTTCTTCTTTATGTGGCGCAATTTTGTTTATGTTAATTTCAGATACTATGGCTATTTTCATACCACGCTCGGTGCATGTTCTGACATTTTTCATAGTAGTTGCCGGGATTTGTTCCAGCCGTTTGGTATTAAGGTATTTCATGATACTTTCTGAACGCGAAAAGATAAACGATGGCAGCAAGAAACCAGTTTTGATTATAGGTGCCGGTGATGCAGGGAATCTTATTGCCAGAGATATAGTGCAGTTTCATAATCGTGGTCGAAAAATTATTGGTTTTATTGACGATGATATTAACAAGCAAGGCAATTTGTGTATGGGCATACCGGTTATCGGTGGCAGTGACAAATTGGATGCAACTGTGCAAAAATATGGCGTAAAAGAAATAATTATAGCAATTCCTTCTCTGCCACAGGAAAAAATAAGGAAAATAGCTAATTTATGCAGCCAGATTAAATGTGAAACTAAAATAGTCCCCGGTATATATTCCTTATTAGATCAGAACATTACCTTACGTGATTTACGCCCGGTTGGCGTAGAAGATCTGCTCCAGAGAGAGCCGGTGCAGCTTGACCTAGCTATGGTGGCAAATTACCTAACGGGAAAATGCGTATTGGTAACAGGAGCCGGAGGCTCTATTGGCAGTGAGCTATGTAGGCAGATTATGCTTCTCAAACCATCTCGTTTGCTTTTATTGGGACGAGGAGAAAATAGTATTTATGAGATTCACCGAGAATTAAAGGCCATATATGGTGGTGAGCGTTTACTTCCTTTAATAGCAAATATTACTAATGAAGAAAAAATTAAGGAAATCTTTGCTAAATATAAACCACAAGTGGTATTTCATGCTGCCGCCCATAAACATGTTCCTCTTATGGAAAGAAATGTATCTGAGGCCATATATAATAATGTTTTTGGCAGCTGGAAATTAGCAAAAGCTGCAGGGGAAAACGGTACAGAAGTTTTTATTATGATTTCCACAGATAAAGCAGTAAACCCAACCAGCGTCATGGGCGCTACTAAAAGGGTGGCAGAAAAAATAATACAGGCAGCAACAAATATTTATGCAACTAAATATGTTGCCGTGCGCTTTGGTAATGTATTGGGGAGTCGTGGCAGCGTGGTTCCTTTGTTCAAGGAACAAATAGCTGCCGGTGGACCGATAACGGTTACTGACCCGGAAATGAAACGCTATTTTATGACTATTCCCGAGGCCTCTCAGCTCGTTTTGCAGGCCGGGTCTATGGGGAAAGGCGGAGAAGTATTTGTTTTGGATATGGGAGAACCGGTTAAAATATTGGATTTGGCCAAAAATATGATTAGGTTATCAGGCTTAGAACCAGATGTAGAGATTCCTATCATTTTCACGGGTTTGCGGCCGGGTGAAAAGCTCTTTGAAGAGATTATGAGTGCCACGGAAGGGAACATGGCAACAATGCATAAGAAGATTTACCGTGCGGATCTTAAGTGTGAGGACCCGAATAAACTGCGTGGGCAATTGGCAGAATTAACTGAACTGAGAGATGAAGCTGAAATTATCGAATTTTTAAAGGAAATTGTGCCGAATTACACGCCAAATCATTTCTAGGGGGGATAGCATATGATTGATGTTCATGCACATATTTTAGATGGGGTTGACGATGGAGCCCAGAGTATGACGGACTCTATTGAGCTTTTGCGCATGGCAGCTGATAGTGGTACTACAGATATTATCGCTACCCCTCATTTAATTGAGGGAGCTAGTCACTTAAGCTGGGAAACAATTAAAGAAAAAACAGATGTTTTGAATGGGAATGCTCTTTCTGCCGGCATTCCTATTCGTGTTCATACGGGGGCAGAAATAGAACTGAATTTGGATATGCTGGATATGATTGAAAAAGGCCAAGGTGGGTATTGCCTAGCAGGCAGTAAATATATTTTAGTGGAATTACCTATGGAATCTATTCCTCGTTGCGCTGACGATTTTTTTTATGAGTTGCAACTTCGCGATTTAGTCCCGGTATTAGCTCATCCTGAAAGACACAGCAATCTGCAAAAGCATCCGGAAATTTTACTTGTATGGGTACAGCATGGCATATTATTGCAATGCAACGCAGGCAGTTTTACGGGGATGTTTGGAACAAAAGCTCAGGCTTTTGCTGAAATTTTGCTCAATAATAACATGGTTCATTTTTTAGGCAGCGATGCCCACAAAATAGAACGGCGCAATACTGACATGAGGGAAGCAGTGGCTAGGATGAAGACACTGGTTTCGGAATTGTATGTTGAACAAATAGTTGCTGCCAATCCACAAGCTATTTTGGATAATAGATTGCTGGATATTGTAGTGCCTAAAGAAATTGTGGAGCCAAAAGCGGAGAGAAAAGGATTTTTTGGAAAATTTTGGAGATAAAGTTTCTCTAACTTACCTATGTATTATATTATGGGAGGATTGCAATGAAAAGGATAATATCAATACTTTTATTTGTTTTTGCATTAATGTTTGCGAATCTGGTGTTTGCCTCCGAGTATATTATGTGTCCCGGTGATCAACTAGACATTATAGTTATGGGTGTCCCGGAAATGAGTACAGGATATACTAGTTCCGGAACTACAACGTTAGTTCCTACCACCCCACAAAACAAATATGTTGTACGGCCTGATGGCAAGGTGTCTTTTCAGCTAATTGGAGAGGTTGATACTACAGGTCTTACTGTTAGCCAGTTCACCAAGGTATTGCAGGAAAAATTAGCAAAATATATCGTTAATCCGCAAATTAGTGTAAATATTATTCAGCTTGGAACTACTAGAGTTTATGTTTTTGGCGAGGTTAATAAACCAGGACTTTATGAACTGCAAAAATCCCATAACCTGTTAGATGCGGTGGGTATTGCCAACGGGTTTACCAAAGACGCAGCCAAAAAGAATGTTTTCCTTATTCGTCGTGATAAGCAAAATGAGCCCATTAAATTAAACCTAAATGACCTGCTAACTAAAGGCGATACTAGCCAAAACTATGTACTAGGCGAAGGCGATGTTGTCTATCTGACCAGCAATGGCAGAATTGACTTCACAAGAGATATAGTTCCTCTATTCAGTGCAGCATACTATGTAAATAAGATTAAAAATAACGACTGATTAAAACCAGCATAAGTTGCATCCGTTTAGTCTACCCTAGTAGGGGCCTGTAAGTTGAGTCCTAATAGTCTCTCCTAGTAGGAGAGGTGGCATCAGTGTCTTGCTGATGGCGGAGAGGTTTGTAATGAAACGTGCGGTAGGTATGTAGTGCAGTGAACTTGCATTATTAATGCAAGTGAAGTTATGCTAAGCATAAGTGAAGTAAAACTTCATGTGCAGTATCCGCTGACGCGGAAGTGCAGCTTTTGCTTCGCAAAGTGCAGTTGCTCCTATGGAGCGTGCAGTATTGAAAGCTTTGCTTTCAAAGTTGTTGAAAGTTTTTGTGCCAAAAACTAACGAACTAATAATCGCAGAAAAGGACGAAGAAGATATATGGCACAAAAATTACTAGAAGAATTATCAGAGGATTTAGCTGTTGATATCTACAATATTGCTAAGCAATTGCAAATTAATAGAGAGTTTATAATATCAAATCAAGTTATGAGAAGTGCAACTTCGGTGGGAGCTAATATTAGCGAAGCACAATTTGCACAAAGCAAAGCTGATTTTATAACAAAGTTAAGAATTGCTCTTAAAGAGGCGAATGAAACAAGGTATTGGTTAAGAGTTCTGTTTAGAACGGAGAATATACCACATGAAGCCTTTGAAAATTTATCACAAAGATGTACCAGTATTATTGTTAAATTAGTGTTTTCAATAAAAACAGCAACTAAAAAATAAATTCTAGTTTTCGGCACGAAATTCTCAACAGCTTTATTCTTTACTTGTTTTTCTCTAATTCCCTGTTTTCGAATGAAAACTACCATAACTTTTGAGCTAGCTCGAAAAGCTGCACATGCCTTTTCACTTCACAGCTTTATTCTTTACCCGTTTTTCTTTAATTCCCAGTTTTCGTATGAAAACTACCATAACTTCCGGACTTG
>Ga0268263_1000951_pt1 | contig 31952 bp, 39 predicted proteins | sample Biomet5_FD_190358 | JGI IMG/M metagenome (GOLD analysis project Ga0268263, IMG submission 190358) | Microbial communities from bioreactor (seeded with sewage sludge) at LBNL, California, USA - Biofuel metagenome 5 (SPAdes) (version 4) | ecosystem: Engineered > Bioreactor > Anaerobic >... | reverse complement strand
TCGCTACGCAGCGGCGGCGTCACCAGCCCTTTCTCTTCATAAAAACGAATCGCTTTGCTGGTCAATCCGGTTTTTTTGGCAACATCACTGATATTCACATTTCCCCCTTGACCTTCCCCTTGATGGTGGGATTCTGAAAGGCGCAGCCCTGTAAGGTACTGCGCCGAATCAGGATTTTACATGCTTAACTGACCCTCATATCCCCCGCCTTGCCTCCAGAGTGTGGACACAATGTGGACATTCCGCTGAGAGGATTATAGCTCACAGCGTCCAGTAAATAATCTGGTGCGAAGTGCGCATAAACCATCGTTTGAGAAATATCCGCATGACCCAAGATCCGCTGTAAGGCAATGATGTTGCCCCCCTTCATCATAAAGTGCGTCGCGAACGTGTGCCGCAAAGCATGGGCCGCCTGTCCATCTGGCAAATTAGGTTTTGCTTCTTTCATCCTCAAGCGGAACGTCTTGTAACTTACCCGGAAAAGCCGCCCTGATTCCCTGTGTTTAATTATCCTGGCGATATCATCCGATATCGGAACAACGCGCCTTTCGCCGTTCTTTGTCAGGGTAAACATAACCCTGTTACCGACAATATTTTCCGCTTTCAGATTGTATGCCTCCCCCCACCTCGCACCGGTAGCTAGCAGCAAAATCGCAATGCGATAGTAATCCCCAGAACATAGCGACAAAAGCCGATCAACTTCGGTCTGAGTCAGGTATGACATTTCGGTTTTTGGTTCTTTCAAGGCGGATACCGAAGTCACGGGATTTTCCCCGTGGAACTCGTCGATCTCCGCCATTGACTTGAAAATCCCACTCAAGGCGAAAAGGTCATGATTTATCGTTGAGGCCTTGATCCCCTGCTCCAGCCGGTATGCCCGGTAATCAATAATGCAGCGTGCATCAAGCTGGTACAGCATAGGGTCGCCCATATCCTGGCAAATACAGTTAACCGCACTTAATCTGCGGTTCGCATAGTTTTTGTTTCGCCCGATCAACTGCCACCAAAGCGCGATAAATTCACTTAGTTTTCGTTTATCTGCCGGTTTATTCAGATAGTCATGATTCTGAAATTTGGCGATGATACTGCGTTCAAATGCGTGCGCATCTGCCTTTCTGTCAAACTTCCGCCGGATGCGTTTTCCATCACGCCCGCGCGGCCTTACATCCACTTCATAGCGACCATCTTCGAGTTTCTTAACGGACATAAGAAGACCCTCCGATCGTCAGTTCACTATCCTGGTAACAAATAGTGAAAATGTAATGTTTATATATCGTTAGCCAGTCTGTTTCCCGGAGGGGTCTGATTGCGTTGTTTCTTGCCCATAGTGTGCGAGAGCCGGTGCGATCTGGCCCCGGTTTGGGTCGATCCGGTCATACATAAACCAGTCTTGATACTTATGAAAACGGGGGTGTCCAAACAGCTTAATTGCAGACTCCAGCGTCATTTTCGTTCGCCCTAATTCGTACCCAACATATGTTGAGTAATTTAATCCTACCAAATCAGTAAGTTGCCTCTTCGATAAACGCTCAGAGTCCCGAATTAGGCCTAGTTTTTCACCTTGTGAGATTGACACGATGATGAGTTCTCGTCATATTTACACATAACAAGTCACAGGTTGCGTAACTAACAACATGTAACACATTCCGCAAATTGGACTTATCAAGCCTCAATAAGCGGTAATTAGGGAGTCTAACAAATGACACAATCACGAGAAATTGATTTAACGGCGGGATCTCAACATTTACGCCAATTTCCGCTAGACAATGCCCGCATTGCTCGCACTTGCAAAATGACCACCGCGCAGGCTGAAAGCATCCGGGATATGAATACCGAAGAACTGCAAAAACAGATTTTCGTTACACCAGCTGAGTTCGCTTATCTGACCGGGCGCACACTCAAATCAGTTCGCAACTTGATGGATCGCGCACAGCTTCCAGTTCATCGCGAAGGTATGCCAGGTTCAAAGCGCCCAAAACGTTTCATCATGCTGCAAGAGTATTGGGATGCCGTTGCGCATTGCCGCGCCCTGATCACCCCAGAAGAAAGGCATTACATCGACAGACTGATGCACGACAAAGCCACTTATCGACGCACCACCGGAAACAAACACAATGTGTTGAAGCGAAATAGCCGCAATGCGCTATCTCATGGCCGGGAATAGGGAAAAGCAGAAATGAAAAAGCGCTATTCACAACATGGGTCACATGCTGGAAGCATTCCGGGTTTGGTTCAGGTAAGCAAAAACGTTTATGTCTTTAACGGCTTCACTATCCGTAAATCACCGCGCAATGCTTTTAACAGAAGTAATTCATACCTGATTAATAAGCGGGATGATAACGGCAATGTTGATAATTATTATGGCCGTGATTTTGCATTAGCTGAAGCAATGAGAACAATTGAGCGACTGAATAGCGGCAGGAATCATGAAGGTTGAAATAATTATAGGCCTTTCTATTTTTGCTCTGCTTGTTTTGTATCTAACTCAATTCCTGATCAGACAGCGAATAGAAAACGCTAAGCAGAAAAGAATTAAGGCGCTTGCTGAATATAAAGCCCGCCGTGAAGAAGTTGAACTAAAAGCCCGTAGGCAACTGTAGCAGGTACACGATATGAACGATAACGCCCCATCACTTGCCAGCCTGTTAAAGCACGGTTGTCAGGTCACGCACTACCGCAATACACGCGGCTGGATTGAATGCCCTGACGGTCGCTTCTTTAAGCCGGAGCCGAACAAGGTACGTTTTATTAAGGGCATGAATAAGCCTTTTGTTTATACGAGTAAGATAAATAAAGGACTGTTAGCAACTCTGGTCAGAGCGTTAAAGAAACTCTTGTAATATCGTTGGGAGCGGCTTGCATGTTTAATGAAGAGAAAACATCTTGGGAGCGGGAAATGTTGATCCGCGAATCAATTGAAAGCGCAGAAAAAGGTTTTACCGTTCAGCTTAAAAATGGTTCGCGTATTTATATAACACCCGATAGCCCGACAATAGATTTAATTGTCTATGGTCTTGAGAAGTCGATTAGGGGGAATCATGAGCGTGCACGTATGACGTTCATTGATTTTCTTTATTACTGGCACGAAAGGCTGTTCAGGCAGATAAAAAGAAAACCTCGCCCTAACCACTAATTAAGCAGGCTTTAATTAACGGCATTCATTTTGCCGGGGATTCGTTTTGCCTTTTTCAGGAGGTTGCATGTCGATTAAGCCAATAAAACTGGATAACGAAATAAGTGATCCGAAGTTTGTAGAGATAAGCACCAATGCACGAAAACACGAACGCGCCAACCTTTTGGGGCTGCTTCGTATTTTTGTCGGCCAGCTGGAAAAGGAAAGCGTCACCGCTGATGAAATCAAGGCCTCGCTTGAGGACTGGATAAACAACCGTGAATTAACCACCCGAGATGGAGATAAGTGACATGGTAGAACGCAACAAACGCAATGAGTTCTTCACCGCAATGCTGACTGGCGCAATGGCCGGGTGGGCTATGCCGGAGCAGGAACGCGAAGCCCGTGATTTGATTATCAGAATGTGGCAGATGGCGGATATGGCCTGTTACCACGACCTGCAACCCGAATACCCGCGCGACGTGGCGGAGCGCTGGATCAGAAGAAATTACCGCATCATCGACACCGAGACGACAGGCCTTGGCGCTGACGCGCAGATCGTAGAAGTGGCGATTGTTGACCTGAAAGGTGAAGTTCTGCTGAGCACCCTGGTTAAACCAACAATTGCCATCCCGGAAGAGGCAACCGCCATTCACGGCATCACCAACGAGATGGTCGCTGATGCGCCAGCTTGGAACGATGTTCTTCCCACTGTGCTGGAACTACTCGGTAAGTACTGGATTACCTATAACGCTGAATTTGATTTGCGGATGATTGAGCAGTCATCAACGCTTCCGTTACCGCAGATGTCACCATTCTGCGCAATGCGACTCTATGCGGAGTTTAACGGCGAATGGGATGCTTTACGCCGTAAGTACAAATGGAAGAAGCTGACCGAAGCGGCCACCGCACTGGATGCATGGCCCAAAGAGAACACCGGCGTTCCACATCGTGCCCTGTATGACTGCCGCCTGACTCGCAACATTATCCTTGCCATGGCGGGGGTGGCATTATGACCCGCTCCCTCCTCAAATGGCCCGGTGGCAAAAGCCGCGTAATGCCTGAACTGCTGCCGCATTTACCAAAGGCCGGTTGCCTCGTTGAGCCTTTTGTTGGCGGCGCTTCCGTGTTCCTCAATACCGATTATCGCCGCTATATCCTTGCGGATATCAACCCGGATCTGATCCGCCTATATCGTGAGGTAAAGAGCAATCCTAAGCTGGTTATTGATCTTGCCCGCCCGCTCTTTGCTACCGGCAATTCCAAAGAGGAATACTTACGGAACCGCCGCATTTTCAACGGTACAAAAGGCTTGCTTGATGTAGCCCGTGCAGCTTTGTTTCTGTACCTCAACCGCCACGGATACAACGGTGTGGTGCGTTACAACCAGAGCGGCGGTTATAACGTGCCGTTTGGTCAGCACAAAACCGCGCCTTACTTCCCGGAGGCGGAGATCCGCCAGTTCGCTGAGAAGGCCAACGACACCAAAGCTATTTTCCTGTGCAGCTCGTTTCAAAACACCCTCAAAGTGATGGCTGGAACGGATGAAGCCATCTACTGCGATCCGCCGTACCTGCCTGCCAGCGAAACCGCCAATTTCACCCAATACCACACCGAACCATTCACGGAAGACAACCACCGCCAGTTAGTCCAGGCGCTGCTGGAAGTTAACCGTAAGCATGGCGTGAAGGTCGTCATTTCCAACAGCGACACCGAAGCCACCCGCGCGATTTATCAGCCCTTCAAGATGCACGAAATCAGCGTGCAACGTTCCGTCAGCACTGACAAAGACAATCGCCAGAAGGCCAAAGAAGTGATCGGCGTGCTGCCTGTCTGCGACTGCTGCGGGCGTCATGGTGGTGGTCATTGCCCGGACTGCGGGCCATGCGCTGGGTATTCAGCCGGATGCGGAGATGAATCCGATAACGATGTGCTCCCCGGCTATTGGGAATCAGAAGACAACCCGATTCCACTGTGAGACGCCCTCTATGACTGCCTACTACAACGAAATCGATCCCTTCGCCGCGCAATGGCTGCGCAACCTGATCGACGCTGGGCACATCGCCCCGGGCGTCGTTGACACTCGCTCAATTGAGGAAGTAACCGCAAATGACCTTAAAGGATTCACGCAATGTCACTTCTTTGCCGGGATCGGCGTGTGGTCTTACGCTCTGCGCCGTGCAGGATGGCCCGATGATCGCCCCGTCTGGACAGGTTCATGCCCATGCCAGCCTTTCAGTGTCTGTGGAAAACGGCAGGGAAAAGACGATGAACGCCACCTCTTCCCCACATGGTTTCGTCTTATATCGGAGTGCCGCCCTGAAGTTATCTTTGGCGAACAGGTTGCGAGCAAAGACGGCCTCGGCTGGCTCAACGATGTACAGACTGATCTGGAAAACGCGGCTTATGCCTTCGCAGGTTTCGATCTCTGCGCTGCGGGCTTCGGTGCCCCGCACATCCGGCAACGGCTCTTCTGGGTGGCCGACGCCAACAGCGAATTCATGGAAGCATCCATCGAATGCGGGGAGAGAGGGCGGATTGAACTTGCAGACGGCGGCGGCTTTATCGGGGTGGACTGCGCCGAGTGCGAGCGACGGGACACGGGGCGGAACAGGGATTACTCCGGGTATGTCCGGCAGCAGTCTGGCGCAATTAGTGAAACTGGCAGGCTGGCCGACACCAACAGCGACGGACGGGAAGGGCGGTTATCAGGGCGGGAGAGTTCGCAACGGGAAGTTATCAACGGATCGGCTGGATGTGACAGCGCAGCTCGTGGAACCAATGCGGTTAACGGTTTCTGGGGATCTGCTGACTGGCTTTTCTGCCGGGATGGAAAGTGGAGGCCAGTTAAACCCGGAATTAGCCCTTTGGTTGATGGGGTTGCCGGACGAGTGGGCCAACTGCGCGCCTACGGAAATGCCATCGTTGCGCCGGTCGCGGAAGCGTTCATAGCCGCATATCTGGATTGTGCGCAATGACCACGGCAACCCGTGGCCGTCGCGCCCCTTCTCCGCCTCCACCGTATCCGGGTAGCACTGACAATGCTACCCCTTACGCTTATGGCGGGAACAAACCTTACCAGCCGATTGGCGTTGATGTAGCGCCGGGGCTGGATGGTTTCGACTATCTCACGCCGGACGGCACGCGTAAGCATATTGCGTTCAGTGAACTGGTAGCGGAAGACGAAAAGCCGGAGCGCAGCAAGCTGCTGCGTCGCCGCCTGGCTTCTCTTCCGCAGTATGTCCGCCGCTACTTCGCCGCGAAGCTGGATGAAATGGACGTGGAAGACCGTAAAGCGGCAGATCACTGGCTGGTTAATACCTTTGAGCGCCACGTATTAACGCGTATTGATAACGTAAACAGCATTTACCAGCCTGACAGCGTGATGCCCGGTATTCTGCTGCCTATCCGCGATCAGCTTTTTCGTATTCTCTGGGCGGGAAAAAAAGAGTTAAAAAGACTGGCTTATACGCTTGCCGATATCTTTACGAGCGAGTTTATACGCGAGTCTGATCACCAGTTGGTACGCACCGGAGATCCTGAGTTCGCGGCGCTTTCTGGCTATGGCCGCATTGCGTCGCTGGCGGTGCATCTGAAAACGTCGATCCCCGGCTGGACGGCGTATTGCAATGAAGAACTGGAAGCGGAGGACGCATTACGCGCGGTTCTCCGCCTTGAGTCACCGCAGTGGTGGTTAAACCGCCTGCGCCGTATCCATGCCCGGTGGCGTGAGCATTTGATGATCGCAGCGGGATATGTCCAGAAAAAATCTTCCCCATACAGTAGCGCCCCGTGCCTTACGGAATGGCTGGCCCAGAAAAAGGCTAACCGTGAATACCTCAAGGCTATGGAACTGGAAGATCAGGACACGGGCGAACGCATTTCACTGATCGATAAAGTCGCCGGCAGTGTTGCCAATCCGGCCAACCGTCGCCGCGAACTCATGACGAGAATGCGCGGATTTGAAGAACTGGCGAAGCTGGAAGGGCTGGCCGGTGACTTCTACACGCTGACAGCGCCTTCCTGTTATCACTCCATGCAGCACAATGGCCTTCGCAATAATAAATACCGTGGTGCGTCACCGCGCGAGACGCAGCAATATCTTTGCAAAGTCTGGGCGAGAACCCGCGCCGCGTGGAAGAGAAAAGGTATCCGGGTCTTTGGTTTTCGTGTGGTGGAACCGCACCACGATGCAACGCCGCACTGGCATTTGCTTCTTTTTATGCGCCCGGAATGCGTTGAGCAGGCGCGTGAAATCTTCCGTAAACATGCTCTGAAAGAAGACGGCAACGAACCGGGAGCGCAGGAAAACCGCTTTCAGGTTGTGCCGATCGATGAAGCCCACGGCAGCGCTACCGGCTATATAGCGAAATACATTTCGAAGAATATCGACGGCTTTGCACTGGATGGCGAAAAGGACGACGAAACCGGGGAAGACCTGAAAGAAATGTCACTCCGCGTCAGCGCGTGGGCGTCACGCTGGTCTATTCGCCAGTTTCAGCAGATCGGCGGTGCGCCGGTCACGGTATATCGCGAACTTCGCCGCCTGGGCGATCGCGAACTGGTGTTACACCCTGAACTGGAAACCGCCCGGCAGGCTGCTAACGGTGGCGAATGGGATAACTACGTATTAGCCCAGGGTGGCCCGTTGGTTGAGCGCGATAAGCTGCGCATCCGTCTGAATTATGAAACCACTGAAAATGGCAACGCCTACGGCGATAACGTCCAGCGAATCACTGGTATTTACTGCCCGATTACGGGCAATGACTCTTTGATCTTCACCCGCACCACTCAATACAAAATCGTGCCGAAGCGCCAGAGCGCTGACGGTGTGGCCGTTGACGTTGGTTTTTCAGGCGGCAGCGCCGCCCCTCGGAGTTCTGTCAATAACTGTACGCGGGATCCCGCGGCAGGTGCTGACGGTGTTGAACATGCCGCCAGCGAAGCTACAGGCCAGTCGGAAATGACTGTGCCAGCTGAGGGCGCGACGGTGAATTTTGATGCGCTTTCACGGCAGGAAAAGCGAGAACTGGCGCAGCGGCTTAGTGACGATGTGCGAAGTAAGCGTAAAAAAACGGCCACCGGACGGGAAGACGGGGCCGGGCTATCCGTGAAAGAGCAGCAGATTAGTGAACTGCTGGCGCTGCGTGGGATTGATGCCAGCGCCGGAATGGTCAGATCGATGATGGCCGGTGCGTCAGTGGCGTGCGGTGATCTTGTTATGACCGTGCAGGACGGGCGTTTGGTATCGCGCAACCGTGCCGCGTCCGGGCTGGATAAGCTGCCGTCGCAGGTGATGGCGGCGAAGAAAAAGACAAGCGACCTCGTGAACCGGATGAAGACCGCATTTTCGGGGCGGAAGTAAGACGCTGATCAGCATGGTCGGCTTTGACAGTGTGGTACCGCAATACCGCGATGGCCGGAATGGTCAGCTTTGACGGTGTGGTACCGGATTCCGGCAAATACCGTCATTTCCGGCAGTGTTGGCCATACATCGAGTACCGTCATTTTTAACAGTGCTGCAGGTTGTTAAAAATGACGGTGCCAGCTGGGGACAAAAGAGAATGAGCTATCTGGGAAGTAAAGCGGCAAGTGGGGTTTATCAGAAGATTATTGCTGAAATGCCACCGCATGATACCTACATTGAAACGCACCTGGGCAGTGGCGCGGTAATGTTTCACAAGCCACTTGCAGCCAGGACGATTGGAATTGATGTTGATGAAAATGCTTTTAAATTAACGCGCGAGCGCTGGTCAGATATGGGGCAAACACCGCCTAAGTTGCATCTGTATCACGGTGATGCTGTAGGCTTTCTGGAAAGAGAAAACTTTACTCGACATGGCCGCGTGCTGGTTTATTCCGATCCTCCATATCTGCTTGAAACCCGCACCAGTCGCGCCCGCTACCGCCATGAATATACGGTTGCCGATCATGAGCGGCTATTGTCCTGCTTGGCCAGCCTGCCGAAAAACGTTTCCGTTATTCTGTCCGGCTACCCATCGCAGCTTTATGACGAACGGTTAACAGGCTGGCGCAGCAAAGAATTTCAGGCCATGACGCGCGGCGGCGTGCGAACAGAAAAAATCTGGATGAATTACCCGGAAGGGCGCGCGTATACCCACACGTTTGCCGGGAAAGACTACAACGATCGGCACCGTATTAAGCGCAAAGTTGAGCGCTGGCGCGCAAAATATGCGGCCCTTCCTCCTGCTGAAAGGCTGGCGATCATGGTGGCGCTCAACGAGGTAGACGCGGGGCAGTAAAAAAGCCGCCTGGCTGGCGGCTTCTTCAATAACGATAGTTACTTATTCTTCTTAAGCGGTTTGGCTTTCCACCGCTTAACCAACCATTCAAATTCTTGATAGGTCGTCTCTGACTTGATGTGCTCCCTGATGGCTTTGATCAGGGGTTCGGCAATATCGTAGGTCTCTATCACGGTGGTATACGATGTTCGTTTGATCATCTGCTCGTTATAAATCCCCTCGCGGATGCTCACGGCAACCCTTTCGTAAAAGTTCAGGATGTACTGAAATTTGCGACGCTCAATCATTTCTTCTTCGGTGATCGCTTTGCCTTCGCATGGAAAGACGTAAGCACGGAACGATTTTCCTGAACGATGAACTTGCTTAAGGACATGCAGGGACTCTATGTACTGCGTATCCTGGCGACTTTCGAATAGAAAGTTAGCCGTTTGAGTTTTCTTTGCGGTGCGGACGTTATAGATGATTGTCCAGATGGCAACGACAACGCCGAGAAGCACAATGGCGTTACTGATAATTTGCAGGGTATTGGCGTCTAATGTCATGTTTTTTATCCATAAAAAAGGCGGGGTAAGTTCCCCGCCTCGTAGAGGTTAGATTCAGCTTAAAAGCCGTCGAACTCATCAAACATTTTTCTCATAATAACCCCCTTTGAAAGCATTTCGTAGTTCACTGATTGGTGAAGGTTCACTTATTAGTGAAGTAATACGACAAAATTACCCTAAAGGTAATCGGTAGTCAAATTGATGGGCCTTTTGGAGCTGCACAATAGTGCACAAATTTGCACAATTTTTTTGATGCTGTTTATGCCCTTTCCGCCCTGTGGTGGCGCGGTCTGACCCCAGATCGGCAAATGCACAAAAAACGAAGCAAATGTCGCGCGCAGGTGACGGGGGAACAGCCCACGCGACGGAGGGTCGGGAGGTGATGCCTTTAATTGCCATTCTCCGGCCTATTTCTCCTTCTCAGCGCCTTTTCTTGCTTCTGGGCGTGTGCGGGGTCGATTGCAGTTTGCGCCTGGCAGAATGGCGCTCATGCGCTCTGAGTGAGGGGCGTTAAAGGTCGTGCCGAGTGGTGCTCAGGTGGTGGCCGGTCATGCGGGGATTGAAAATTACTGAAGGAGAACCGCCACACGATGTGCGGCGGGTGGAGCGGGTTACTCGTCTTTGAGCAGTGCGTAGGGATTAAAGCGGATCACTTCCTGACCGAGCCAGTCATTGACGCCCTTCATTGCCTCCATCACTGGCAACATTTCGTTGATGGCGAAGACGCGCGCGGCCTTCTCAACATCACCTAGCGAGCCGTTGCCTTCCGGCATTGCGCCCATCAGCTGCGGCGGGATGCGGTGAGCGTCGCGCAAATCGTTGCGCGTTGCTGATTTGATGTTAAGAAACTCATCCTTTGCCGATATCTGGCTGAACGGCAACAGTTGCACGCCATCCTTGCCGCCGCCCGGCGCGTGGATCAGCACGTTTTTGAAGGAGCCTTTTCCTCTGGCCTGTGACAGCGTCTTTTGCACCACCTTTATGCTTTCCTGATCCACCTTCTCCGAACCGACATAGAGAATACATCCGGCATGGGATCCGTTGTCGTAATAGAGTTTGCGGAACTTATCGGCGGAATGTGACAGGCTGGCGGACAGTAGCGCCCCCATATATTCCGGCATACCGTAGATTTCCTGATGAATGTCCGGGTTCATGATGTGGCAGACTTCGCCCGCCTTGAACTCGTATTCATCCTTCCACTGCCGGATAAACCAGTAGGTATCAAGGTCGCTTCCCCGTCGCGTGTTCAGGGCCGGAACATGCTTAAGTTTGAGCGGGTCTCCCAGGCGATTAGACCGACGCTCAAGATAGGCATTGCCGAAGACAAACCAGTCCAGCGCAAACGCAGAGAACGCCTGACGTGAGAGTAACGGGTGAGGGATATAGCACCCGGTCAACACATTGCGTTTGAAATAAAGCGCCGACTGATGCAGCGGGGATTGTGCGAACGCACGGGTTAACCCTCTCCAGTCTATTGGCGTCTCGTAGTACCGGCCATTATCGACGCAGCACATGCTGTCCAGCAGATCATAGCCGTCTGTTACTGAATATGGCCCGTCAAACGTAAAGGCACTGAGCGCCGGATCGCTTCTGAGCGCGTCAGAGATATCAGGCTGTCCGGCACTGCCACTGCTGGCAGTGTGTTTGTTTTTGTAGGTGCGCTTCTTCATCAGAACTCCATAGCAAACCCGCCGCTGCCACTCTCCTGGCCCAGCGGTTCGTTAATAATGGCGAGCATATTCGCCCAGGCTAAATCACCATGACTGACGCCGCGCGAGCGGTCAGTGTCATAGGTGATGAATCCGCCAGGCGTTTTTACCTTGCGAACAGAGTTGAATGCGTTGATCAGCGCGCGCTCGCTGCGGTCATATTCCCATCGCCCGGCGCGGATCAGCTGTAGCATTTTCAGCACCAGGGCGCGCTTTGACGTCATTGACATGGTGTAAGGCATCGCCATCGGGAAAAACTTCTTCACTATCTGGTAAACGGCTTCACCGTTACCGCCCGTCACGTCAATGCCGACATGCTGGACGTTGTATTTGAAGGTGAAGTTTTCGATAACTTTCGCCTGCTCTTCAAATTCAAGGCCGCGCACCTGTTCCGTTTCCACCGTACGGAATTTACCGCCCGGCACCAGTGGCGGAACCACAACGCAAATCGCGCCGCTGTCACCGTTGCCGCTGCTGCCGTTGGCGTCATAGCCTATCCAGACCGGGCGATTACCCATCGGCCTGGACGCGAAAGGCTTCCAGTCCGGCCACTCGTCATAACCATCTGCCCCGCAGCCAATCAGTGCGTTAAGGTTGAAGGCTGACTCGCCATCGCGAACGAACTCGCACATGTACAGGTTGCGGAATTCATCCTCGCTGTTTTCATCCTGAATCTCTTCAAGGTCGGTATATTCCCAGCCGTGGTCTATCACATCCTTCAGGGTGACAATCTGACGCCAGGTTTTATCCGGGCATAACAGCCCGCTGTTCAGCGTTTTCCAGCCCACATCAAACGCTTTGCGCTGTGCCTTGGGGCGTTTCTCATTCCAGCGATCGCCCGTCCAGAACGGATAAGCCTCATGGGTTTCACCAGACGGTGTGGAAAAGTAGGTACGCGTCAGCCCCTTCAGCGTTGCCATCGCACCTGCAACCTTTCGCAGGTTGGTGAAGTTGCTGACCCAGAAGAATTCGTCAAACTTCAGGTTGCCCGTATATGACTGCGCTGTTGCAGCGGACGTGCCGAGGAAATGCAGCTCTGCGCCGTTACTCAGTACGATTTTGTCACCGCCCTTAAGCTCAACGTCCACCTCTTCCGCCATCTTCTGAATGAATCCCCTGAACTGGTGAGCCTGACGGCGGGATGCAGACAGAAATATCTGGTTGCGCTGGTACGGGTATTTCACATCATCGCGCAGCGCATCAAGCAACGCCTCGCGTGCAAAGTACCAGGTTGCGCCAATCTGGCGGGACTTCAGTATCATGCGGTTTCGGTGGTGGCGTTGCTCATACCAGCCGCGTTGATGCCACGAAAGCGAATCAAGTATTTTCTCCCGCAGCGCGACGATCTGTTCTTCGGTGAAGTGATTTTTCAGCTTGCGCTTGCGCGGCTTTTTGCCCGCGCCAGTCCCTGCCGGTTGTCCGTCAGACAGCTTTTTCAGTTGCCGGGTCAGCAGGTCAATCTCCTTGAAGTCTCCCCCGGTCTTGTCTTTCTTGTCCGTAAGCTGGATGAGGCGGGCATCCATAGACTGGCTGACGCGCTGGACGGGTGGTGTTTCATCCCATTCATCGCGTTTCTTCCACGCGTAAATTGTGTTCTGATTGATCCCCATCAGGCGCGCGATCTCCGCTGGCGGGTAGCCCTGCCAGTAAAGTTGCTTTGCCCTCTGACGTACAAAAGCGTCTTGTATCATCTGCCCTCCACCGTTTATGGAGTGAAGATTACCCCGCGCGCGATCCCGCTATCGCCCCCTTTATGGTCTGGCCTTCCTCCGACAACAAAACCTCGTTGAGACAGCAAGTTACGCTCTGCCATCATGGCCGTACAGAAACCACTCAACAGGATTATCGACATGGCTAGCGCAGCTAAACCAGCCCGTAAGAAATTCCGCGTTGCTGTCTCCGGTGCCACCGTTGACGGGCGTGAAATTCGCCCTGAGCACCTTCGTGATGCAGCAGCAAACTACAGCCCGGACGTGTACGGCGCACGCGTCAACGTGGAGCACTACCTTTCGCCGTTCCCCGGCAGTGATTTCGGCGCGATGGGTGATGTGACGGCGCTGAGTGCTGAAGATATCAGCGAAGGCCCGCTCGCCGGGCGCACCGCGCTTTACGCAGAGATCGAACCTTCTGAGCGCATGAAGAAGCTGACGGAAGAAGGTAAGAAAATTTACTCCAGCATTGAACTGCACCCGCAGTTTGCGCTTAACGGCAAGGCGTATGTCATGGGGCTGGCGATGACCGATACCCCGGCCAGCCTCGGCACCGAGCGCCTGAAATTTGCCGCGCAGCAGCGTCAGCAGGTTATGTCCTTCAACAATCAGCAAGGTGAAGCCCCGCTGTTCACCGATGCCATTGAGGCAGAAATTATCGAACTGGCCGAGCAGCGCAGCGATGAAGGTAAGCAGTGGTTCGGGCGCGTCATGGGGATTATCGGCAAAGGCCGTAAATCTGACGGTGAGCAGTTCAGCCAGGTGCGTGACGCCGTGGAGAACGTCGCCCAGTCCCATGCCGATCTGCTGGACAGTTTTAATGACCTGAGCCGCGCCCGCGAGCAGGACAGCCAGGCCATCCAGAAGCTGACCTCCGATCTTGCCGCGCTGACCAGCAAGCTGGGAAGCACTGACGCCAATTTCAGCCAGCGGGAACCCACCAGCGGTGGCGCTAACGCGCAACTGGCTGATTACTGATATTCACAAAGAGAGCAGAGAACATGGATAACAATACCCGCCAGCTGTTTGATCAGTACATCGCCCGGCAGGCACAGCTCAACGGCGTATCAACCGCCGCTGTTGCTGCAAAATTCGCTGTAGATCCGACACGTCAGCAGCGTCTGGAGCAGGCCGCGCAGCAGGATGATTCTTTCCTGAGCAAAATTAACGTGTTCGGCGTCAACCAGCAGATCGGTCAGAAAGTCCTGATCGGCAGTAAAGGCCCGATGGCTGGCGTAAACAACAGCGTCACCAGTCGTCGCAACCCTGGCTCTAATCATTCAATGGAGCCGTTCGACTACATGTGCCGCAAGGTCAACTATGACTATGGCATCAGCTATGAACAGCTTGATGCGTGGGCGCATATGCCGGAGTTCCAGCCGCTGATCAGCAAGGCAATGGCCCGTCAGATGTCGCTCGATCGCATCATGATTGGCTTTAACGGTGTTAAGTACAGCGATCCGTCTGACCGCGCTGCTAACCCGCTGTTGCAGGACTGTGGTATTGGCTGGCTGGAAAAAATCCGCCAGGAAGCGCCGCACCGCGTCATTTCTAATGTGACGATCACCTCGCGCGATGAGGATAACAAGGTTGTAACGAAAGGCACCTACGGCAACATTGGCGCTGCGGTGTACGACGCCAAAAACAGCCTGATGGATGAATGGCATAAGCGTAACCCGGATAACGTGGTGATTCTGGCGGGCGACCTGCTGACGAGCAGCAATTTCTCGGCCATCAACGCGTTAAGCCAGACCAACCCGAATACCGAAATGCTGGCCGGTCAGTTGATTGTCGCGCAGGAGCGCGTAGGCAATATGCCGACCTTTATCGCGCCTTACTTCCCGGTGAATGGCGTGCTGATCACCCCGTTCAAAAACCTGTCGATTTACTACCAGCGTGGCGGTCTGCGCCGGACGATCAAGGAAGAGCCGGAGTACAACCGTGTCGCAACGTACCAGTCCTCAAATGATGACTTCGTCATTGAAGATTACGGCAATGTTGCGTTCATTGACGGTATTCAGTTCGCCCAGGCCGAACCGGCAGGCGAGTGACAGAAGCGGCGGGGGAAATCCCCCGCCATGACGGGGAGAAGTGACGATGTTAACACCGGCACAACGACATTTTCAGAAGGTCATGGCAGAACGCCGGGGCCAGGCGGATGAAGAATCCGATATCCAGCGCACCGCGCATGAGCAAATTCTGCATCGCCTGCGTATGGACTTGTCCCGCCTGAGCGGCGTGCAGTCCGAAGAAACCAAAGCCGAAATGAAGAAATCCATGCTGCCTGAATACGAGGGATGGATTGAAGGCACGCTTGACGGCGACAGCGGGCGGCAGGATGAAGTCATTACCCGGCTGATGGTCTGGGCGATTGACTGCCGTGATTATGTGCTTGTGATGAAGCTGGGGCGCTATGTGGTGCGCCACGGGCTGACACTGCCGGATAACTTCAACCGCACGGCAGCAACATTCCTGACCGAAGAAATGAGCAAACCACTGTTGACGCTCGCGGCTGCGGATGCTGACGCTGATTTATCGTCCGGTATCGCTGTGCTTGACGAAGTGGCGGACATTGTCGCCGACAGTGATATGCCGGATGTGGTGCGCGCCAAGTTGTGCAAGGCCCGTGCGCTTGCCCGCCGTGGTGCGACTGATATCACGACCAAAGCTGAAGCGCTGGCGTTGTTCCGTGAGGCGCTGACGCGCAACCCCAACGCCGGGGTAAAAAAAGAGATCGCCACGCTTGCCCGTGAAGTTAAGAAGCTGTCTGCGGATAGCGGTACGGGTGAAGGCGACGCGGCCAGCACCGACAAAACTGACGGTACTGCAGAGCCTGTTCCTGAAAAGCCCACCACCGCCAGCGCAGCAGGTAAAGCGGCGGCGCGTAAGACCACAACTAAGACGGCAACAGGCAAAGCGACAAAGCGCAAGCCTGCCAGCCAGAAAAAGAATTAACGACTTCGGCCCCGTCCGACAGGCGGCGCGGGTGGATACCTGCCCGTTTACGGTCTTTTAACCACCCGCCCACCGCCTGATTTATGGGAGATAAGTGCATGAGCAGCCTTGTGGCAAATAAGCGCGTTTTGCCTGCCGACAGTGATACCCCCGATGTTGATGATGGTGATACCACCGTCAGCGCCGGGGACTTCTGGCCGGTGATTAAACTGGCCGATCTCCGTCTGGCCGCGCGTATCACTGGTGGTATCACCACGTCCAGGCTGATGCACGTCACCACGGAAGCGGTAGCCCATGTCACCGCGCAGTTGCTGGACTGGCGCGCCGGTCAGGTCAAAGCAGGTTTTCACACCCTGGAAGATGTGCCTTCAGCCCTGCCGTCAGGTGAGACGGAAAAGCTGATGATCAACGGTGAAAACGTGAAGGTGTACCGCTTCCGCCGTGCGGTCTATTCGATTGCCAGGGCGCTGGTACTTGAAGGTTATCGCGACGTTGATACCACGGCGAAAGGCGACAAAGACGCCGCCGCACTTGACCTGCAACGGGATGATCTCTGGCGGGATGCCCGCTGGAGTATCGCCGACATTCGCGACACGCCGCGTCTCTATGCGGAGCTTTGCTGATGAAAGTGAAGGCGTTGCAGGGGGATACCGTGGATTTGCTTTGCTGGCGTCACTACGGCACCACGCAGGGCGTGACCGAAAAAGTGTTATCAGCCAATCCCGGACTGAGCCAGCAGGTTTTTCTTGATGCCGGTCAGGAGATTGAACTGCCGGAAATCGCGAACAAAGCGCAGCGGGAAATGGTGCAGCTTTGGGATTGAGAGGTTGCCATGAGCGACGTACCTACGGGGATGCTGGAACAAACAATGAAATGGATTGCTACATATCTGCCGACGCTCTACGCGGCAGGTGCGGCGTTGAGTATATCGGCGCTGATGAGTCTGTATGACGGCCAGTCAATGCTGAAAACTGCCACCGGTTCACTGGTCTGCGGGATTGTCACGCTGGCGGTTGCCGGATCGCTTGAATATCTGGGCCTGCCATCCAATGCCGTTACCTTCGTGGGGGCATCCATTGGTTTTATGGGGGCCGACAAGGTACGCAACAAAGTGACCGGCTTTATTGAAGCCCGTATCGGAGGGGCGAAAAGTGGAAATGAGTAAAAACGGGCTGGCCCTGCTTAAAAGCTTTGAGGGTTGCGAACTTACCGCTTATCAGGATGCAGTGGGTGTCTGGACTATTGGCTATGGCTGGACGCAACCCGTTAACGGTGTGCCAGTCGGTAAGGGTATGACCATCGCGCAGGCAACCGCCGACAGCCTGCTGAGCAGCGGCGTGGTGCAGTATGAAAAAGGTGTTACAGGTCTGGTGAAGGTCGCTGTTAATCAAAACCAGTTTGATGCTCTCGTTGATTTTGCCTACAACCTGGGCGTTAACGCTCTGGCTGGTTCCACGCTGCTGAAAAAACTGAATTCCGGGGATTTTGTGGGTGCAGCGGATGAGTTTCCGAAGTGGAACAAGGCGGGCGGCAGGGTTCTTAACGGTCTGGTTAAACGCCGTGCCGCTGAGCGGTCACTGTTCCTGTCATGAGCTGGTTACTGTCCCGCTGGAAGCCTGTGCTGATCGCGGTGCTCTGTGGTCTGGCTGTCTGGTGGTTCAGCCATCAGCGTTATACAGCCGGGTATGGTGATGCCAGCGCAGAGTGGGCGCTGAGATGGAAACAGCGTGATGCTGAGGATGCTACGGCACTGGCTAAGCGGCAGGCAGAGGCCAGGGAAGAAGAACAACGCCGACAGGGTGAAGTTGATGAGATCAGAAAACAAGCCAGCCAGCAGCTTGCTGGCGTCAAGGCTGATGCCGATCGTGCCCGTGCTGCTTCTCGTGGGCTGCACGACAGGGCCGATAAACTCGCCAGGCAACTGGCAGCACGTGAACGCGCCTGCGGTGCCGGTACTTCCGGCAGAAGCGAGGCAGAAGCCAGCGGAGCCGTACTGCTCGCCGACCTGTTCCGCCGCGCTGACGAGAGAGCGGGAGAGCTGGCAAGAGAGGCTGATGAGGCAAGAGCCAGAGGGCTAGCCTGTGAGGCTGCTTATAACTCAATAAGTAAGGAAAAGTAATGGAAGAAAAAATGCAATATGCGGCTGTACCGCAGAAATTTAAATTTAGCCTCTCGCAGCTGGTGAATATTCGTATTAGCGATGAATGGGGAGAGGTACAAGCCCGCGCTCAATATGCAAATAGCGAGAATCAATATCTGATTCACTACCAGGCAGCAGACAAATGCGCCCGTACTGAGTGGTTTACTCAATCGGTACTGGATGCGGTGGAAGATGATGAACATCCGGGTTGCCCGGTATTTGGTGCTATCGATCTGCGTAACGGTGCAGTAGTCGAAGAATAAGCATTCCAGCAGGCGTCTGCGGGTGCCTGCGATAATGCAATTTCTTAAGGGCGTGATCATGTTAAAAGCTGATTCACTGCGCGAGACCCTGACCCGCGCTAACAAATGGTGCAGGGCCAATCCTGAGGCCTTCACCGTTTTTGTGGAAGAAGGGTATATCGAGACGACCGGCGAAACGCCGTCGTTTATGTACCGCTATACCCTGGTGCTGTTTGTGATGAACTTTGCCGGTGATATTGATGATTTCACATTGCCGCTAATGGCATGGCTCTGGCACAACCAGCCCGATCTGCTGCTGAACCCGGAGAAGAACCGGAACATTAAATTTACGACCCTTATCAACAACGACGACACCGCCGACATTCTGTTTGAAATGCCGCTGCGCGAGCGCGTGAAGGTCACTCTGGATGAAAAAGGCATTCCCCGCGCAGAGCATTTGCCGGAACCTAAACCGCGCATCCCGTCAGCGGACGGCGACTGGAGCGCTATCTTTGAGGATGTGACGTGGGAGGCTGACGCGCATGAGTAACGATCTCTTCCGTGAGCTGGATCAGGTCTTCAGCGACATACTCGCGGGCACCTCGCAGGCCGGACGTATTCGCACCGCCCGCGCTGTTGGTCAGGCACTGCGAAAGAGCCAGCAACAGCGCATTAAAGCCCAGCAAAACCCAGAAGGCTCGCCCTATCCTGCCCGCCGTCGCCGGGCGCTGCGCTCTCAGCAGGGTATTGTTTTTGTCTGGCAGGGTGAGATCCGTCGCCTCAAAAACTGGCACGGTGGCCGGGGGAAATACGGACGCACCATTACCGGCTTTGACGAAGAGCGCAACGATATTCGCACGTTTTACCGCAGCGATATTGAACGCTACATCGAGATCAATACACGTTCAGTGCGCCGCAGCACTGCGAAGAAAGTGCCGATGTTTCAGCGGTTGCGCAGCTATCGCTTTCTCAAAATGCGCGCTGATGCAGGCGGCACATCCGTGGGTTATGACGGCGTGGCGGCACGCATTGCGCGCGTGCACCAGTACGGCCAGCGCGATCAGGTTGGGCCGGGTGCTTTTGCTAAATATCCGGTGCGTGAGCTGCTGGGCTTTACCGCTGGCGATGAGCAGATGATTACGGAACAGGTGGTTAACAGCCTTGGGAGTGCCGCACGATGAATGCTGAACTGATCCGCCTGCTGGAAAATATCCTGCGCGTGGGCGTCGTTATTGCCGTTGATGAAGAGACATGGCGCGTGCGCGTGCAAAGCGGCGAACTTCAGACCGACTGGCTGCGCTGGAATACCACGCGCGCCGGTGCATTCAGTATCTGGGTGCCGCCTTCAGTCGGTGAACAGGTCTGGCTGGGCTGTATCGGTGGCAACCCTGAAACAGCGGTCATTATTGGTAGTCTCTACAGCAGCGATCACCCTGCGCCGGGCAGCAGTCTGAAAGAGATTGTGCTGACAGCGCCAGACGGTGCCTATTTCCGCTATGACGCGGAGGCCAGCGCGCTGGAAGCGCAGGGCATGAAAACCGCACATATCAAAGCCTCTGCCAGCGTCACGCTTGAAACGCCGGTGGTGGAATGCACCGACCATCTGAAAGCGCGGACGTTCGAACTGACGGAAGGCGGCACGATGAAGGGCAATGTTACCCATTCTGGCGGATCGCTTTCATCTAACGGGGTGGCGGTTCATTCGCACGTACATGGCGGTGTGCAGGGCGGTAGCAGCAACACCGGGGGGCCGAAATGACAGTCCGCTATATCGGCATGAACCCGGACGGTACGGGCCAGCTAACAGACACCGATCAGCTGTGGAATTCAGTGCGCGACATACTGACCACGCCACTGGCAAGCCGGGTGATGCGGCGGGATTACGGCAGCATGATCCCTGATTTGCTGGATGAACCACGGAACGAAGTGACGCGCCTGCAATGTATGAGTGCGGCGGTGATTGCCCTGACGATGTGGGAACCGCGTATTGCCCTGAACGGCATCAATATCAGTTTTTCAAAGAGCGGCGCTGTTACCGCTGAACTGGTCGGCATTATCACCGAAACCATGCAGACGGCAGGCACTGCGCTGACGATCAGGAGTGGCAGCAATGGCAACAGTTGATTTATCGCAGCTACCGCAGCCGCAAATTATCGAAGTACTGGACTTTGAAGTCATTCTCAGCGAGGTCAAAGCCGTCATGCTTGCGGCCTTCCCGCAGGAACAGCAGGCATCCGTTGCCGCAGCGCTGGAGCTGGAATCAGAGCCGCTGAACGTGATCGCCCAGGTGGTTGCCTACCGTGAAATGATGCTCAGGCAGCGGATTAATGACGGTGCAGCGGCGTGCATGTTGAGCCATTCCGTATCGTCTGATCTTGATAATCTCGCCGGCAACCTGAATACAGAACGTCTGATCATCACCCCAGAGACGGCAACCACTGACGCGGTAACGGAAAGCGATACCGCATTGCGTTTGCGCGCGCAGGCTGCGTTTGAAGGGCTGAGCGTGGCGGGGCCAACCGGCGCATATGAATATTTTGCCAAAAGTGCCAGCGGCAAAGTGGCGGACGCCAAAGCGATCAGCCCGTCGCCTGCCGTGGTGGTGGTCTCTGTGCTGTCCACCGAAGGCGACGGCACTGCCAGTGCGGAATTGCTGGCGACGGTGGATAAAGCGCTGTCTGCTGACGATAAGCGCCCCGTTGCCGATCGTCTGACCGTTCAGGCAGCGGAGATAGTGAATTATCAGATCAATGCGCTGCTGTATTTCTACCCAGGCCCGGAGTCTGAACCAATCCATACCGCCGCGCAGGACGCGCTTCAGTCCTGGCTGAATCAACAGGGAAAGATTGGCCGTGACGTTGCCCGCTCAGCCATTATGGCTGCGCTGCATGTTCAGGGCGTGCAGAGGGTGGAACTGCTGGAGCCAGCCAGCGATATTGTGATCGCTGATACGCAGGCCGCGCGGTGTGAAACCTTCACGATCGAGACCGGGGGCACCGATGAATAACAACATGCTGCCGCCTTCGGCCAGCGGCTTTATGCGCAATACCGAGAAGGTGACGGAGCGGTTAACCGATATTCCTGTTGACCTGCGTAAGCTGTGGAACCCGGACGAATGTCCGGCTGATCTTCTGCCTTATCTCGCCTGGGCGTTGTCAGTTGACCGCTGGGATAAGAACTGGTCAGAACAGACGAAACGGCAGGTGATTAAAGCCTCCTGGCTGGTTCACCGTCAGAAGGGCACTATTTCCGCTTTGCGCCGCGTCGTTGAACCGTTCGGCTTTCTGCTGCGCGTAATCGAATGGTGGCAGAGCAGCGAAGAGCCGGGAACATTCAAGCTTGAAATCGGCATTCAGGAACAGGGGATTACGGAGGAAACCTATCTTGAGCTTGAGCGCCTTATTGACGATGCAAAGCCGCGAAGCCGCCACCTTACTGGCCTGTCCCTTTCGCTTCAGTCGCAGGGGTATATCGAAGCCGGGGCGGGATGTTATATCGGCGATACGCTGACCGTTTACCCCTATTTTCCTGAAACCATATCCGTGGGCGGTGGCGACTACACCGGCGCGGCAGTCCATTTAATTGATACCGTGGAGATCGCAAGTGGCGACTAAATATTTTGCCCTGTTAACCAATATCGGGGCGGCAAAACTGGCAAACGCCACGGCATTGGGTGCGCAGGTTGAGATCACCCAGATGGCCGTGGGTGATGGCAATGGTGTGTTGCCGACGCCGAATCCGTCACAAACGGCGCTGGTTCATGAGTTGCGCCGCAAGCCGTTAAACTCCCTGAGCGTAGACCCGGCCAACGACAGCCAGATTATTGCCGAGCAGGTGATCCCCGAAAATGAGGGCGGGTGGTGGATCCGTGAAATCGGTTTATTCGATAAAGACGGCGATATGATTGCCGTCGCTAACTGTGCGGAAACCTATAAGCCGCAGTTACAGGAGGGAAGCGGGCGCGTGCAGGTCGTGCGCGTGATCCTGATTGTTAGCAGCACCGCCGCCGTAACGCTGAAAATAGACCCTTCGGTAGTGCTGGCAACCCGCCAGTATGTTGATGATCAGATAATCCAGGTGAAAGCCTATGTTGATCAGCAACTGGCGGCGCATGTTGCTGCGGCTGATCCCCATACGCAATATTTGCTGGAATCCGATTTTGATAAATTTTTCCCGGCAGGTTTTCCGCTTCCGTGGCCGCAGGCAACACCGCCTGCGGGTTTTCTCAAGTGCAATGGCGCAACGTTCGATAAGGTCAAATATCCGAAGCTGGCGACGGCTTACCCTTCTGGCGTATTACCAGATTTACGCGGGGAGTTTATCCGTGGCTGGGATGATGGGCGCGGTGTAGATCCTGGGCGTATTATTTTAAGTAATCAGCTTCATATGCTCGCATCGCACTCGCACACATTAGTTTCATGGCCAAGCTCAGGTAATCCAGCATCACATGGAGGGGCGCAAGATGCTAATGGAGGCAATGGGGAAGCATATCAGAGCAATTCACCAGTCTTACCCAGTGGTGGGACTGAAACACGTCCGCGTAACGTCGCATTTAACTACATTGTGAGGGCCGCATAATGCCTAAAGCAGAATTAAACAGCGATCTCATTGCCGTAGTGGCCGGTGATATAACGGTGTTTAACTACGATGGTGAGACGAGAGAATATCTTTCTTCATCGGTTGAATATCTGACGGTAGGCGTAGGTCTTCCGGCAAACTCCTGCACTGACGCACCAGGAGAAGCTAAATCTGGTTCGGCTATTTGCCGGGCGGAAGATTTTACCGCCTGGGAATACGTCGCCGATCACCGTGGTGAAACGGTATACAGCACTGAAACAGGCGAACCGGTGATCGTTTCTTTGCCCGGTGATTACCCGGAGGGTACAACCACGCTGGCACCGTCCACGCCTTACGATGCGTGGAACGGTAACGAATGGGTGACGGATACGAAAGCACAACACGCGGCGGATGTGGAAGCGGCGGAGCGACAGAAAGCTGCGTTACTTGCAGAGGCACAAACGACGATCAGCCTGTGGCAGACGGAATTACAGTTAGGCATTATCAGCGATGAAGATAAAGCCAGTCTGATAGCCTGGATGAAATACATCAAGGCAGTGCAGGCGGTGGATACGTCGAAAGCGCCGGATATAATCTGGCCGGATAAGCCGGAATAAGTTCATGTTCCGGCACGCACTGCCAGTTTTAACCGTGCTGGCCGTATGTATCGAGTACAGTCATTTTTAACGGTGCTGCAGCACTGTCAGTTATGGCGGTGTGTTCCGGAAGATGACGCGGGCAAATGCCCGCTTTAGTTTTATGTGGATGCCGTCAGAACAGGCCCGACAGGGTACTACTGGCAGAGTTGTAGGCGGACGTAGCTTTATCCTTCAGCCCTGAAAGCAGGTCGCCAACGGACGACGCTTGCAGGCGCTCGCGTAAATCTTCGTCACAGCGCTGAAAGCTGATCGAGAACTCAATTTTTTTCGCCTTTCCGTAGCGGTCAAACTCCGTATGCGTGGCCTGTAGCCCGGTCAGCACATACATCCCGTAAATCTGCCCTGCGCCGCTGATTAAAGGCCACGGACGCCCGGTGTATGCCTGCGTTGCCAGAACGGTAAGAGACACGTCGCCGCCCGTGATTTCAGGGTAAAGCACCCCGTCAAGGTTGATCTGCGTCTCCCCCGCGCCAATGTACTGCCATTTTGCCGATCGGTTGATGCGGTCATTCTTCACATGCCGCCAGTTAAGCGAGTGGCGCAGCTGCTGGTAAGGTAGTGTTTTCAGTTCAAAAACGAACATCCCGTATATCATCATCATAATGTTGCCTCCCCTTAATCTCTGTCTTTAAAGCTGCCGCGATTGAGTCGTTCACGGCGGGCCAGTTCGGCACTTACTTGATCGGCGACAATCAGGCCTATTTCGCGCGCGTCCTGCCGGTCAACGCCGTGAAGGTGTACGTGGATCTCCCCCGTAAAGCCGCCAGCGGCAACCGGTATATTGCTGGCGCTGCGGCCGACTGGTTGAAGTTCCGCCTGTTTGACTGGAAGCGATGCCGCCACCACTGCGGGACGTTCACTTAACCGACCTGCCGTAGTGGTACTGGCAAGCTGCGACTCCTTCCATTCACCACGAACGGCCAGCGCACGCGGCAGGTTTTTAAACACGATATCGCCGGGGCCGATCTTCTTCGTGTTATCGGCTGTCGCTTTGGTGTTGCTGTCGATATTCTGCAACCGGCGCATAGTGCCGTTATCACCGGTCAGCGGTGAAGAGGGGGGCTGTGATCCGGGTGGAGGTGTATTTCCGTTATTGTTTTTACCTGTTGAGACTGGCGACCAGTTCCATCCCTTTTGCACCATTTTTTTCTGTTGCGGATCCCACTCCCACATAACAGGGTCTTTTTTAAGGCTTTCAGCTTTCAGGCGTGCGGCTTCCAGACCAGAAGGGATAAGGTCGAGTTTTTCCAGAACCCAGCCAATGCCTTCCATCAGGGTTGTCAGCGGTAGCAGCAATAACTGAAGAGCGCCACCCAGGACTTTACCGAACGTTTCCCCTGCTGAAGCACATTTATCAAGGGATTCACGGCTGCTTTCCACAGGCGATAAGAGTTTTACAAACCAGTCCCAGACTTCACCAACGACTTTGGCTATTGCTGAGAAGGCCAGCGTCAGAGGGAAAAAGGCATCACGGAAAGGAGCCAGTTGCTGCATAACTCCGCTGAAAAAACCGGTGAAAAAGGCCTTTATCGGTTCCCAGAATCTCCAGATTAGCAATCCGGCAGCGATAAACGCAGCGACAACCAAGCCGATAGGACTTAACAACAGGGATATTGCCGTACCCAGCACAGAGATTGAGGTTGTGATAATGCTCCATATTGTCGTAAAACCAGTCAGGCGAAGAGCGAGCATTCCAATGTTTTTGAACAGAGATCCTAATGCTGCCCCTGGTGCAAGAAATGCCCCCAGAAGACCAGCGCGAATACCGGGCGTGATGAGTGATATGCCTCGCAGCTTAGTGAGCATTGATGTGAGAACTGGCCCCCACCCACGCACGCTAGCCATCGCCGGGCCTGAAGCTGTTCCTAGCGTTCGGATGGCGGATATTGTTCCGGTTGCGCCCCCTGTCAGCAGAGTAAATCCTAACTGGAGTTTAGCCAGTGGCCCCATCAGCAGACCGATAGCCAGCGATGTGCCGCCAATGGCGGCGGTCAGCGCCAGAACGCTTCCACCGACAACCAGCAGGGATTGGGCGAGCTTCGGATTTTCCTTCGCCCACTGCGTCATATTCCCCACAACGTCACTCAGTCCCTGAGTCAGGCCGCGAAGCTGATTGTTGACGAGATCGTTAATCTGGATGCGGAAGCCTTCCCAGGCGCTGTCCAGATTTTTAAGATCGCCGTCAAGGTTATCCGCCATTATTTTGGCGGCTTTCTGTGCCTCACCTTTGGCGTTTTTCAGTTCCCCCAGCAGCTTCTGAAGTTCACCGCTCCCGGCTGACATAACCAGAGCCTGGAATGACTTTGACGCCTCTTCACCGGCAATATCTTTGAAGAATGAGAGCTTATCGGTATCCCCGTACTTGCTGATCTTTTTATAGAGGTCTGTGAGAACTACTTCAGCAGGGCGCATTTTCCCCGTTGCATCAGCGACCTGTACGCCCAATTCTTTAAGGGCATCTTTCGCCCTGCCGGTTGGCGCGGCAAGGCGTGAAAATGTAGCCTGTAAACCAGTACCGGCGATACTTCCGCGCAAACCCACGTTCGCCATCACGCCGATCATGGCCGTTGTCTGTTCGACGCTGACGCCAAGGTTGGAAAGACCTGTGCCAGCGTACTTCATAGCTTCACCGATATTTTGCAGATCAGTGTTGGTACGGGTGAATGCGCCAGTTAATACGTCACTTACGCGATCCATTTCTTTAGGATCGAGGCGGAACTGAGACAGGATGTTTGAGCTGATATCGGCGCTTTCACCCAAATCCATCCCACCGGCCAGCGCCATATTGAGCACGCCAGGCAGTGCGGCCTGAATGGCCTGCGGAGTGAAACCGGCCATAGCGAGGAATGCCTGGCCACTGGCGGCGTCAGTCGTGGTGAACTGAGTTTCAGCACCCAGCTTTTTGGCCTGATCGCGGAGTGCCGAAAAGTCTGCTGAACTTTTATCTATGCGGGTAAGCGCCTGTACGCGGGACATTTCACGGTCAAACCCAACAGCAGGGGATAGAAAGCGCCCCGCTGCATAACCAGCAGCAGTGGCCCCGGCAACGGCCATCGTGCCCCCGCCGCGAAGTTTGCCCGCCGTTTGCTGCATCTGGTCGTAGCGCGCACGTGCCTGCGTGACAGCGACAAGCTGTCGCCGTTCCCGCTCCAGCGTCTGGTTGTACTGTTCGGTTCGGCGTATGGCGCTCTGAATGGTGCGATCGCTGCCGACCAGCGAAACGCCGTGGCTGCGCAGCGCCTGTGAGGCGGCGCGCAGCTTAACCATTTCCTGCGTGCGTGCAGAATTCAGGCGCTCCAGCTTTGCGGCCAGCGCTGCCATATGGGCTTTCTGCTTATCTGTGAGTTGTGTACCTTCCCGCTGCGCCTGATTCAGCCCTTCAAGTGTCCGGCTGGCGTCGTCGATTTTGCGGGAGGTCTTTTGTACGCTGTCGCGCAGACGGTTGAACGTGCGGGACTGACTGTCCAGATCTTTAATACTGGACTGCGTTTTTTTGAGGGATTCAGACAAACCGCCCGCACTCTGGCGGGCGGCATTGACCGGGCGGGTAAGTTTATCGATCGCGCTGAACGCGACGCGTATATTAAGGCTTTTCACTGTCACTGGCTCCACTTCGGACAGCCGCCCGCTCACGCCAGGCTATGACTTCGCCCAGTTCCATCGTGAAGACTTCAGAGGGCGGCCAGTTGAAAACAACCGCGATATCAGCAACCAGATCGTCGATCAGGTCGAACCGCAGGAGTGTTACTGATTCTCCGTCTCCGCCTCGCTCGACGCTCCAGACCCCGCAGGTGTCAAAAAAGGGACGAGCGCTTCAGACAGGCTGACAAAATCGCGGGTATCCATTTCGTTGATTTCGGTCTGCTTGAGGCGCGGTGACGTTACACGGGTCAGCAGTACCGCCACCGAATCCACATCCATATTCATTACGTTGACCAGCTTCAGACCGCGCAGGGAGCCAGCCTGTTTGATTTCATCCGTGATCGCTACCTGAGTAATTTTTTCATCGCCGCGAATAACGGGTTTTGCAAGCGTAATCGCGTTATCGTTTTTTTTGCTCATTATTGAATGCTCCGGGCGGCACGGCTGTGCCACCACTTATCAGGTTAATCAGTTACCCATTCCCAGCGCAGACGTGATGCGGTCAGGATAGATATTTTTGCCGTCTTTCTTGTAGATGAAGTTCAGCAGATCAAACTCAAACAGCGGCTTATCGTCGATGGTGAGCTTGTAATAGGTGTTCTTCATCGTGTAACTGACGGAGGTGTCTTCTCCCTGCTTGCTTTCGCCGCCGTCCATTTCGGTGATCCGGCCGCGCAGTTCGACCTCTACCAGCAGGCTTTCGCCATCGGTGTAATACTCACCGGCAAAGCGGAAGCGGGTTTCGTCGATATCGCCGCAGTAGTTCAGCAAAAGCGACTGAACCAGACCGCCAACCACCATCGTGGTATCCAGTGCGCCACTGTCCAGACCGAGATCCACCGCAGCGGAGCCAATCATCCCGCCGCCCTGAAAATCTTCAGTCTTACGGGTCAGCTTTGGCAGCGTCACGGAAGAGACTTTGCCGATGCAGTTGCTGCCGTTCACAAAGCAGGTGAACAGGCGCAGTTTGTGAGGAACCGCCATTTATGCACCTCCCAGCGAAGAGAACGCCGATTCAAAGTATTCGTCGGTGAAGGTCTGGTAGAGCGTCAGATCTTCCATTGGTGGAACCGGCGTATATTTATAGCGAATGCGCACCTGACCTTGGCGAAGACCGGTTGTCGGGTTATCCAGGATATCAAACCAGCATTCAGCGCCGATTAGCCGTCCCTGCGTCACCAGTGAATTGAGCTTACCGCTTATACCGCTGACCACGTCCTTGACGTTGGCCGGGGTTAGCGGTTCGTCCACTGATTCAAATTGCGCCTCCGCGATACTGTCAGCCAGAATCTGTGCCGTACGGGTATAAACCTCAAAGATATAATCTTTGGTGTCCGTAACGCGGTTGCCCCAGAACCGGAAACCGTTACGCTTGATGAGCGTCGTGATCTCCTTGTTGTTCAGCTCGTTCGCGTCGCTGTCTTCGGCCTGAAGCGACCAGAAAACATCCTGAGAAATACCCAGCACATTGCTTACCGACACATTGGAAAGCGATTTGTGCCAGCCCTGATTATTGTCAATCAGCGCACGCAGGCCGCAGGCATACGCCGGGGCCGGGAAGGTTTCGTTTTCTCCTGTCAGCGGGTTGTAGGCGATGAAGTCAGGCCAGATAAGCATTAGCTCACGATAGGCGAAGGTCGCACGATATGCGGTGGCTTCCGCCATCGTTTTGCATCCATAGCAGCTGGCGTAGACGAATGCGCGCAGGTTCTGTGCAATGACGCACAGCGCGGAGGTCACTTCTTCCGTGTCGTAGCCCGGCACGGCCAGAATGCGCGGACGATAACCCACCTTTTGTTCGGCAGTCAGAAACGCGTACATGCCGGTATAGCTGCCGTCTTCTGCTGTGCCTCCCATAATGAGCTGCGACTGCGTTTTAGCGCCTTCCTCTTCCGTGGCTGCTGCCACGCGCACAACGATAACCTTCGGGCTGGTCTGGTCAGCGATGGCTTTAAGCGTTTTGTACAGGGAGCCGGTTTTACCCGCCTTACCCAGCACGTTGTTAACCCGCGTCAGCAACACGGGGGTATTCAGGGGAAAGGTTTCCGCATCGGCATCATCCGCCACGGCAACTACCCCAATGACACTCGATTCAATGTCATTGATGGCCGTTACCAGGTCGGTATTCTCCCGGACGCGTACACCGTGGAAACGTGTCTCTGACATGTTAGCCACCATTACGTTATTGAGTTCGCAGTGATAATCCCTCATGTTTGACCTCCACTCACGCTATTGCGGGTCTGGCCGGACGGCGACAACAAAAACCGATTTAGTCTCTCCCGCGCGCGTGGGATCCTTCGCCGGAAGAAGGGGGAAGTATGGCACTTACAGACCTAACCAAATCACTTAATGACGCCGTCAGCAGTTATAACGATTCACTGACCGAGGCGGTAAAAAGTCCGGGATTCAGCATTACGATGGGCGGCAAGGTGCTGACGCAGCTTGATGATCGGATCATGTCGTTGTCACTGACGGACAACAGGGGTTTTGATGCCGATCAGCTGTCAATATCCATTGATGACAGTGACGGTATGGTTGCCCTGCCGCCGCGCGGGGCTGAGCTTGCCGTATCAATTGGCTGGCTGGGTGAACCGCTGATTTACAAGGGGCTGTACACGGTTGACGAGGTTTCCCACGAAGGCCCGGCAGATACCATTGGCGTTACTGCCCGCAGCGCTGATTTTCGTGAAGAGTTCAACGTAAAGCGCGAAGTCTCATGGCATGACGTGACCGTTGAGCGCGTTGTGTCGGCAATAGCGCACCGCTACGGACTGAAGGCGCAGATCAGTGAAATGCTCATGGATATTGAGATTGATCACGCCGACCAGACGCAGGAAAGCGATATGTCATTCCTTACCCGCATGGCGGAAATGCTGGGCGCAATTGCTACCGTCAAGAACGGCAGTCTGCTATTTATCCTGCCGGGTGGTGGTGTAACCGCTGACGGGAAGGCGCTACCCTCTGCCAGCATTGACCGCACGAGTGGCGACCGGCACAGATTCCGTATTGCCGATCGAGATGCGTATACCGGCGTCAGGGCTTACTGGCTGGATCTCAATTTTGGCAAAAAGAAAAAGGTCAGTGTTAAGCGGCGAAAACCTGCAAAGCCAAAAAAAGAGAAGAGCAGCAGCCGTGAGGGTGATTACATGGAGGGCGCAGACGGTAACGTCTATGTGCTGCGCAAGACTTACCAGAATGAAGAGGCGGCGAAACGTGCGGCGGCAGCAAAGTGGCAACAGCTTCAGCGTGGCGCAGCAGAGTTTTCGATCACCCTGGCGCGTGGCCGCGCTGAGCTTTACCCGGAAATGCACGTTACGGTTAGCGGTTTTAAGGATGAAATAGACAATCAGGACTGGATTATTGCGCGTGCTGAGCACGTCATAGACGACAGCGGTTTTACCACCCGGCTGGAGCTGGAAGCAAAAATACCTGACTGGATAGCGGAAACTGAATAAAATGAAATGGAGTTCAACTCCCACAGGGGAGCCATCATTATGTTCAGATGTCCATTTTGCGGCGCTATGGCCCGCACCCGTACCAGCCGTAAAATAACCGATATGACAATCCGGCAGTATCACCAGTGTCAGAATATGGAATGTAGCCGGTCATTCACCACGCTTAACAGCGTGGAAAGGGAAGTAACTAAGCGTGCAGGCACTGCGCCGTTACCACCTGATTTCATCCCGCGAGACGCCTTCCCGGCATCCAACTATGGAAAGGATCAATTAAGCCTTTCTCTGTGATAAAAGCCCCGTTAATTCGGGGCTTTTTTGATTTAACGCTAAGAAAATAGTAATAATAAAAATGCATCAGTGATTGCAAAACAATTCTAATGGTAGGGAAAGCATGAATAAATTACTCACAGCTATACTCATTTGCTCTGGTCTTTTGGTTTCTGGTTCGGCATTAGCCGCAAGTCTAAAGGGGGATTATCCCGCTTGTACTTCTGAAGATGAATTCAACAGGCTCCAGTCAATAATTCAACACAAAGATAAAGAGTCTTTGGAGGAGATTTTTAAAACGTCATGCTTGATGCCAAAGAAGGGAGTGAGTGTCGATAAAGTAGTATCTATGGGTTGGACTAGCGGGATCGCCCACGTAAAGGTTTATGTCAAAGGCAATCTTTATGACCTTTGGACAAACACAGAAAATCTATCGGCAGATTAATCTAGCTCTAACGAAAATAAGCCCCGCTCTTAGCGGGGCTTTGTCTTTGTAATGTGGACACTTTTGTCGAAGTGTGGACGCTATGTGGACGCTGATTTTAAAAATCCCTTTCAATCAGCAATTTAAAAGCTTGACCTTCCCCTTGATGGAAGGTTTAACCTTCATAACAGTTAGCGAAAAGCGTCTTACAGGTCAACAACTGACCAGATCATTATACGGGAGTTTTGTTATGTCTCACACTATAGACCTGACACT
>Ga0268263_1000948_pt1 | contig 32045 bp, 37 predicted proteins | sample Biomet5_FD_190358 | JGI IMG/M metagenome (GOLD analysis project Ga0268263, IMG submission 190358) | Microbial communities from bioreactor (seeded with sewage sludge) at LBNL, California, USA - Biofuel metagenome 5 (SPAdes) (version 4) | ecosystem: Engineered > Bioreactor > Anaerobic >... | reverse complement strand
ATTTAGACCACCAACAATAGCCGATTGACGTTTCCTAAGGTCAGCACCGCCGTAAATAAAAAAACCCTCTGTAATAACAGAGGGTTTTGTTCACTGACTAACGGGGGAAACTTATTCCCACTCAATTATTTACGGCATACATAACCAATTGAGTAGTAAAAAGTTTCTGAAAACTAATTTTCACCGTACCGTTTTATATACCGTCACCGGAAATCAGTACCATGAAAAATGCCATGTCAACGGGTCAGCGAATCGTACTGCTTTTCACAGACTCGTCCAGCTTCGGCGGCCCGGTCAGCGTACTCTGCCAGTTGTCGGTTTCGCTCGAGAGATTTGCTGAGCACGTCGGCAAGCAAAACTCCGGTGTCTGCGGCTGACGACCCAGCGCCGACAGTGGCGTTATACTGCCTGAGCTGCTCACGGATGGCAACGAGCTGTTGCTGCAACCGGCCAGCGCGAGCGGCAGCGTCAAGAGCATCATTGCGCGCCTGGTCGATCCTCTGTTGCGCTTCACGTTCATTGGTCGCTTTCTCCTCTTCGTCATGCTGACGAGCTTTATCATCTTCAGCTTTTCGGTCTGCCTTGGCCTGCGCATACCCGGCGTCGTACTGGTGGCTGCCGTGAACATTCCAGGCAACCACTCCGCAGGCCACCAGGGCAGCAAGCATCACCACGATAAGCAACTGTTTCCAGTACGCTTTGACGAATGCCGAGATCATACCGACAGCACCTTAGTGGCTGTGATGTACCGCGCGCGACGGTCGTCGATACCGTTCTGGCTGCCATTGATGATCTGCGTGACGCGCACCAGGTCACCGGTGTACTTCATGCAGCCTTTGGTGGAGAAGAACCACGCCGCGCTGCGGGCCGCATATTCGTCTTGTGCCAGCAGTTCCGGTTGTTTGACCAGATCCACCTTCAGGCCGTTGCCACAATCCCGGTAGTTGTTCAGACCGGTGATCTGGATAAGCCCGCGCCCGCGGTAGAACCAGCCGTCTGTCGGCCCGTTGTTCCCCATTCGCTTACTGTAAACCAGGTTGGCAATCGCACGCTGACGCTCCATCGGCAACGACGGCTCACCAGCACGGCGGCCAAGCGCGTTGGCCTGGCCCTGGGTGAGTCGGCCTGCACGGACGAATCCTGCCAGCACGGAAACGCTGTAGTTGAAGTTTTCCTGCAGCCGGGTGAAGCCGCCTGACTCATGCCCAACCTGCGCTATAAACATCGCCTGGTGCAGCGGTTGTTCTATACCAAACTCTTTCATGGCTGCGGTGATATGCAGATACCAGCGCGTGGCCAACACGTCGCTGATACCAGCTGCACGCTGAAATTGCTTAATGTCCATGCTGGGACCTCGTTATCTTGAAAATTTGCACCACGTTCCCTTTTGTCTTGATGAGCGCAGCAAGGAACACGGCTTTGATGATGACTTCTGACCAGTCGGCGCTGACGTAGTATCCGTAGAAGGTGCGGATAGGAACGCTGGCAGCCACGACAATCAGGATGTAGGCGAGCCATCCACCCCACCAGCGATGGCGTGACCCGTCACGGCGGAATAGCAGGACGCGGACAGCAATGCCGCCGCAGATTATTGCGTTCAGGATTAACAGCAGATCAGGACTGGTCATCGTCTTTTCTCCCCGGGATCAGGTCGCGTGGATTTTCAGAACGGTGATATAGCCAGATACCAATGCGGACGGCGACAATTGCCGACACGAATGCCCCGGCAGAAAACACAATACCCTTTTCGAAAGAGTCCTGCGTAATCGTGGGGATCAGGCTGGCAACGCCTATCAGAATTGAAGATGTTGCTTTATAGAAGAGAACGCCACAGAGGAAGCTGAGAAGCGCCATGAGCAACCGGCGCTTTATGGGATATTCAACTGCCGAGGTAACAAAAATTACCGCGCCAGCAAGCGCCCCGAGCGCCACTTCCGGAGGAACCCCGGCAACAACGGAAGCCAGTGCGCCGAGGCTAAGCCCCTGGTTGAGTGACTCCGTTGTCAGCGAGGTTGCCATAATGACCACCGTTTAATGTGCATAAGAACCCCCTTAGTTGGTGAGTTCATCATACACAATAAACCATATATGGATAGATATTACCTTAGGAAAATACCTGGACTACCTCTTAGTAAATCTGTCCTTAAGCTTAAGGAATGGCAACTCAAAAAGCTTAAATGACAGGGCAGAAATCGCGATGGTCAGAGCAAGTTTTGACATCCATATCATTGATCCAGTTACCCAAAGGAAGTGCCCTCTGTATTGTAGCGAGTCCACAACCTGAATTGCGAATGGGTGCCACAGATAGAGGCCGTAGCTTATCTTTCCAAGGTAAATTAATGGGGCAATTGTTAAAAATTTTGCTTTGATAACGCCAGAGGCGATCACACCGATAATTCCTGCAAACAGCATGTTTGAGGAAAGATAAAGGCTTTGGTTGGCGATTTCACGGCCGGTGTGCCAGCCATATATTAGTATGCCAAACTTAACCACTGCGATGAACCAGAACAGGCCTATAGCTAACAGCGAACATGATACTACTCTCATCGCTTTCTGGTTAACTGAGATAACAGCAATGATCGCCCCTATAAGAAGGGTATCCATAGCCGAGAACAGCGGAGCAAAGGAGACAATTGACGTGTATTCTGCAAGATAAAACCGTGATGCTATGGCTATGCATGAGAGTATAGCTGCGGATATAAAAATCCATTTCCTGTTACAGAAGAACACCACAAGAGGCCAGAGCAGATAGAATTGCTCCTCAACAGCAAGAGACCATGTATGACCAAATTCCTGTCCTGGAGTATACAGGAAGCCATTCCATGCCATAGTATAATTCTGTACGTAGAAGATATAATACAACCAGTTTTGGGTATTCTGTATACCAAGATACGAACAGTAAATAAATATTACAGCTATATATAAATAGTAGAGTGGGAAAATACGGAGGCTTCTTCTTAAATAGAAATTAGAAAAAAAGTTGCTTCCTGACTTTGATTCTATCAATATTCTTGTGATCAAAAAACCTGAAAGCACAAAGAAAAAAGAAACCCCAAGCCAACCCATTCCAAATCCAGGAATCCCTAAGTGGTACAGGATTACCCCCATGACACTGAATGCCCTTAGTCCATCAAGTTGCTGAATGTGCTTCATTTCATTCTTTTATAAAATGGTAAAGGAGTGAAGTTTACCACACATCCAGCAACCTGCAACTTAACCAATCTGCTGCAAAACGCTAACCCCTGTGCTCACACACTTAAATAGAGCTGTATGATACCGCCCAAGGGAGTAGTTAACTGCACCTGCAGTAAGAAGATTGTCAGATGAATAAGCCAGAACCGTTCCTGTGTTATTTGTTGTCACAATGACATCCCTTCCGTATGGAGCTCCGTAAATATGACTAATAGTCACACTATTAGCGCCCACCATGAGTTGTGTTGCTGGATGATAGTCAGTTAAATCAATATCACCTGACGCATTGACATTCAGATACCTTGGTACTTTACCATCAAATCCATTAACGGTTGCAGCATTATCAAGATATTTATGCACAGATGCACTTTCCTGATACTCGTTTCCATTGCAGGATGCAGACCCTATAAGAAAAAATCCGGCACCTCTTTTAACACCGTTATCTATCCCGAGGAATAAAAATGAACTTCCGGATACTGCACCCTCATTTACCGTTGCACCAAAAAGTCTTCCGCTATCATCATCAATTTTGATGGCAAATGTGCAATCAGAAACAGTACCTTTTTGAACATAAAGTGATGGCTTAGAGGGCGTAACTGAGATCATCTGGCACTCACCAAAGTGGATGTGAGAACCAGTAAAATACCCAATATCTACACTGCCCTCTGGAGCCAGCCAAATGCATTCACTGAACGTAATGTATGGACCGCTACTCATCATAAAGTAAGGAACATCTTTACGTGCCAGTGATAGCTTAGTTGCCAGATATGCAGCGTCAACAGGTATAAATGTACATGCACTGAAAGACAGGCGATAAGAGGTTCCAAGATTCATTGCTGTTGAAATGTAATAGAATCTGTCGTTATCAGTAACCCCATCACCGACAGGCCTAGCAACTTCAAAATGACACTGGTTCCAGGAGAAATTCCAGCAATTATTGATGTTAAACATATATGCCGTTAGTTCGAAATGGCAACCATTAAAATATACATAGTTTGAGTCGGTAGAACATGTTACTGCGAAGTTGGTAGAATTACCGCATTGTAAAACGCTACAGTTGTTAAAGTATGTATCTTGTATATATCCAATCTCAAGTCCCTGATTAGGGAATTGCTGGATATTGACGCCTTCGACAATGCCCATCCAACCTACATTTGCAAGATAAAGACCCACATCACATTGCCCCTCAACCCCCCAGATAGCAAAATCTCTTAAAGTTAGTCCAAAACAATATTTATCGGGCGCTATAGACAAAGTCCGCCCGGAAGCCACTTTAGACATAATTACGGTTCCGCGAACCTGTGAAGGGCCGTGTGTGCTGGACACGTCCCGCAGGCCCTGGCCCCCCTCGCCATACATAGATAAGGCGTAGTCAGCAGTAATGGTAGAATTGGTAATATACTGCCCGGAAGGCATAAACACGGCAGCATTAAGGACTTTTGCGGCATTTATTGCCGCCTGTATGCCAGCGTAATCTTGAGTCTGAGTCAATGCCGTAACAAAAGGATACACCGCTTGGGCGGCGCTTAACGACGCAAACCGAGAAGATAGTGGGTTATCACTCCCATCGCCGATTGCACCAAAATCTTTGACGTTAAGTACATCAAGATTCTTTTGGTGTTGTGTTCTAGCAACTGCACCGGTGAATGGTTGTTTAACTGCAATTAATGCATCTCCTTTTCCATCAGCAGTGCTGGCAAGTTGAAGTAAAACATCAGAAGCTGAACCTGATGGAGGAACCACAACTATCGCGTTACCTTCATTATCAAACGCAGGCATCATGTTTCTGCGTCCAGCTACATTTGGAAGCGGATTAATTGGCTCCGGAACGCGAAGTGATCTGCTCAGATTATTACCTGACAGAGTATCAACGTAATTTTTTGTCGCTGCATCCTGCGGGTCACGCGGGTCTTTCAGGTTGCGGATATAGTTGTTCAGCGCATCGTACCAGTTTGCAATGCTGGTTGGCTTCCGCAGCGCCAGGCTAAACATCGTGCCAACCTGCTGGATCAGCATCGTCAGTTTATCGAACGCGTCTTCATGAACCTCAGCAAAGAACTTACCCTGATTGCGTAGATCAGTTTCCTGTGTCGGCTCCAGTTCACGGGCAATGGAGATTTGCCAACCGTTCGCCAGCGGCGAGGTTAGAACAACACTTCCGCCGTTAAAGCCACCTGCGTTTGTAACGGTGTAATCAGTGTCCAGCACCAGCACCGTGATGTTTTCGCTTAGATCGATAACTGAAACAGTCAGATCTGTCTTCTTAAAAATACGGAAAGTGTACGGGAATGATGTCGTAACACCGTTCCCGGTGTAATCGTTATGGTCAACTACGGTTGATACCGTCATGGCCTGTCTCCAGTAAAGCAGCGCCCGGCGCGCGTGCATCATCTGGACAGTTTATTACCTGACAACCCTTATATGAATTGAATGAATAACAATCAGGAAAGTTATTACCTTTTGGGTAAACAACAAATCATGCTGGATAGTCACCAGGACTTTTGCTACTGTACATTCATACAGTAATTGCATGGAGAATATGAGATGCAACGTCAGTATCATCACCCGCTGGAAAAAGGATTTGCCGAACGCATACACACGCCGGGAGGCGTCCGCTCCCTTGTTGAAGAATCTCACCTGATGACGTTGCTGCGACAACTTAATGAGGACGGCTTTAACGTTGATGGCCCGATGGCAGAGCTGACAGCCTTGGTGAATTACGTCACCAGCTCGCAGATGTCCATGAAGGATCTGCAGATGCATCTCGATTACTGCGCAGAGCAACTGAAGAAACAAACCAGATAGGGTTTGTAATTACCTAAATTCCATGCAATCATTACCTTTACGGTAAATTTACATTGCATAAATCTTGTGCCATAGTAATCAGGCACTGGCAAAATCCAGTGCCGGGATTTGCACCCCGCTGACTACGAAGGCGCATACACCGCGCAAGCGGTTTTTTTATGCGTAAAGCACGGCCACATCAGAATTATGGTGGGGCGTGCAGGGCAGCCGAAAGGCTGGCCGGGTCCTTTGTAGCCGGTAGTGCAAACCCTGTACGTCTCACCACCAACGAGATTTGCACCTCAGGTGGTGATTAACCGAACTACAAAGGTGATCACTATGTCAGCACAAACTGCACCGTCTATTTTCTCTTTCGATTCAACTATTGAAATCCGCACATTCACCATTAATGGCGAGCCATGGTTCGTTGCTCTGGATGTGTGTAATGCCTTAGGAATTTCGAACAACCGCGATGCTCTTCTCAAGCTTGATGATGATGAAAAAGATACCGTCGGTTTAACCGACAGTCAGCATGGAATGGGGCCTCAGAGCCTGAGTGTAATATCTGAACCGGGTCTTTACACTATGATATTGCGCTGCCGTGATGCTACCAAAAAGGGGTCGATCCCCTACCGCTTCCGCAAGTGGGTCACCGGCGAAGTGCTTCCGCAGATCCGCCAGACCGGGCGCTACGTTCGAGAAGAACTATCCCCGGCAGACAAAGCACAGAAGGTTTTCGCCAGCTTTATGCCTGCGATACTGGAAGCTATGAAGTCCGGAGAGAAACAGGAATACAACGTTCCGCTGAAGCCAGGATACCGCGAGCACATCCATTCTCCTGAAGGCGTTCTCGGCCTGGCTGAGCATTCGCTGCTGATGAACCTGCTCAACCGTATGCAGGAAGATGGCCACGATGTTTCAGGCGCGGCGGCGGAGTTCACAACCATGGTGAGCTACATCGTCGGCGTCAGCAAATGCCTGAACGATATCCGCACCCACGCGCAGTACATCACCAAAAACACAGCTGAGTTCTGATGTAGCTGGCACAAGGATGTGCCTTTGTTTAAAGGGCAATGCGGCTATAAAATAATTGGCTATCACGTATTAGTGATGTAATATTACCCCAAGGGTAAACAAAAAAGTTTTGATTTACCCTTGTTGAAGGTAGTTTCTAAATTATGAGGTGATGTCATGCGAAACGAAAGATTGCAGGTGCGTAGAGCGCAGGCTGCCGCAAGACGTTCTGTCAGAGAAGGCGTTGAGTACGTAAAAGTAACAATGACAAAAGAACATGCTATGCGTGTGTCTCGCGCTTTCCATGATTCTCGCAATGATAAGGGGAACTATGAGTTCGTCTGCGTCGCAGAATAATCAAAATCAAGTTGTTACATACAAGGGTCGAGTACTGCATACGCAGAATTTCTCGGCCCTTTGTGCATCTGATCCTGAATTGAAAAAAATTGCTGACGCATTTAAGCAGTTTTGGAAAACAGGTTACCACCCGGATATGGGGAAAGATGCGGCTTTTGCGCGGCCAAAAGAGATCCTCAACCTGCACGTAAGGCACACTCATTCCGACCTTAAAGATTACGTTCCAGAAGATAGCGCTAAAGATCACTCTGGAAAGAAATCTTCGTGGGATGCTTGGAAAAACATTGCGTCTGTCAAGGTTAGGTATACCCCCACTAGTGATAGCTTTTTAGTCTATTCGGTCAATCACAATCGTGATGCGCTTGTCATGTTTTTTGTGAATGCTGATGCCCATAACGAGACTGAAAAAGGTGAATTCACAGAGGCTGCAATCGCAGTTAGCTACGCCTTTTTTGAACAAACAAAAACTCAACCAATGCCACTGGAAGAAGACCTTTTCGATGAGAAATGGGAAGAATAAGCCCGCGCCGCGGGCTTTTTTGTTGGTGCGGCGGACTTTGTGACATGTCACGCTATCACTTGCTTAGCTTCTCATCCATGGCGAATTTTGTTGCCAACCTCTCACCATCTGATTTTAGCCTTTCAGTGAACTGTCTCTTACCGTCTTGAGAAGAATTTAAATAGTATATATTCGACTCTGCGATCTTTGGAATGTAAGACTCGCAGGATACAACAGAAGCCTTTGAGATTGACTCAACACTTTCCCCTGTCCTGGCATATTTTACAGCTTGCCCTTTTATGCATCCAAAGTATTCAATTGTATGCTTTTTAGAATCCTCCAATGTTTCCCCATTTTTAGGCTGAATCATTAAAGGTGAGGTAGTATCTGCAAAAGATTTTCCAACTAAAAAAACAAGAAGAATCATTAATATAATTCTGTTCATATTACTTCCCTAGCATAAACTGTGAAGGCTTGATCAGAAACTCGTTGCCCTGCTCACGCTCGACTCGTCGCTGGTAGCGCTCCAGTGAACCAGGATCGAGTGCATCCTGTATACGGTTCAATATTAAACCATTCATTGCGGTGCGCAGCCAGAAGACATTCAGGAATGGCGTATTATCAAGAGCTGTGCGATACCAGTCGCCAAGGTCAGCATCACCGCGCGTGGTCTGTTGGAGCAGCGTGATGATGCTGTCGGCGTTCGAGGCAGCCGGTCCCATAAGTGACGTCACCGGCCCGGCTCCCATGCGGCTAACTTCGCCAAACATGAAGTCGCCCAGGATACCAAGCCCGCCCCCCTGAGCGGCGGCAGCCAGGAATGTTTTTGCATCTGCCGGGCGTGGAGTCTGCCCCTTCAGCATGAGCTTCGACTGCATGGAGATGTAGCCGAACATCGTTGCCCAAACGAACAGGTTTGCAGCGCCGAGGAAAGCACCTTTCCCATTGTTCATCAGCGCATTGGTAAGCGATACGGTTTTCGACTCACCCAGCCCGGCTGGAGTGTAGCCGCGTCCGAACACCTCGCGGCCAAGCACGTTCTGCATAAAGCTGGCAGTAAAGGATTTGTACTGCCCGGCGAAGCGCACCGCCTCCCCTGCCACTGTTCCAGGTACGGTGCCCATCTTCATAAATGCCTGCGTGCGGTCGCCAGGCTCTGACATGGCGATGTTCAGTCTGTCCAGAATGTAACCGCGCAGCTGGCTTTCCAGCGTCTCTCTGGCGTCGGCAATAGCGCGCTCGGTGACCTTCAGGCCTTTCGACGTTACATAGTCGCCGATCAACTCATCCGGCACTGCGCGGATGCCGCTGGTCGTCATGAATTTTCGACCCTCGCTGTCGGCCATGTCCATGCTGCGGTAAATGTTCCACTCGTCATCACCGATTCCGTGCAGGTCCAGCACCCGGCGGAGATCCTCCGGCAATGCAGAGAATTGCTGATCGGCGTTCTTCGCCAGCCAGTTGGTGATCATCATGGCGTTGCTGTTACGTCCTGACTCTGTCCAGAAGTTCATGAGGTTGTATTTGAAGAACAGCTGCTGCGCGCGGCCCATCTTCCCGCTCATGCTGTCATCGCCGGACATGCGGCGGATGATTTCCTGCGTCATTGTGTCGGAGTAAACGCCGATTGATGACAGGATCTCCTTCTGCTCATCACTGGTGTAGCGGGAGAAGCGGCCCTTCATTGCGCCGGTAAGCGCCTGCATAAAGTTCTGCCCCTGATACCGCATTTCTGTCGCCGAGATCGGCACGTCGTTAAAAGACGAAATAACCGCGCCGCCGAGTTGACTCATGCGCAGCCAGCCGCGCACGTTGGCAGAGGCATTGGCCCAGCCGACACTGCCGGGGATATTCAGAGATCCATCGACCTGAGGCATCACCGTGCGATTCAACCGGCGCACCTTGGTCATGAAGTCTGCCAGCGCCGCCGGGTTGCTCTGCTTGCTCACGTCTTTTGCGATGGTGTCTGTCAGGTACTTAAACATGTTCTGTGGGTTGGTGCCCAGCACGCGCATCATACCAGTCGTGCGCGCCGCGCTGTTCAGCCCACCGAAGACTGCCTCTCGCAGGCTTCCGGTCCCGAATTGCTCATTGTATTCGTGCCAGTTCACACCGTCTTTGAAGTGCAGCACGCGCTCCTGGCTGGCGCGTTTCGCCGCATTCGCCGATCCCTTGAAGCCATTCATCCAGTCAGGCTTTTCAGATGTCAGGTGCACGCCGGATGCCAGGCCGTCATAAACACCACGCAGGAACCCTTCGCGGTCGGTGATCCCGTCAAAGGTGACATCATCCAGACGCGGAAGAATGGCATTGCGCCAGGACTCATAACCGGCGGCACGAATTTTCAGGATGTCATGCGACTGCCGGACGATGTAGCCGGGCATTTTGCCGATCCAAGCACCAGCCCGGTTTTCATCCACGCGCGCAGTTTCCTGCCACTTCATGATGATCTTCGCAGCGCTGACAGATTGCGGCGTCATACCGTCCGTTTTCTGTCCGCGACCGATGCGCCACATGGCGTCGGAGATCTCCCGGTCGTTGCTGCCGCTGGCGATAAATTTAACCAGCCCGGCCTGGTCGAAATCGTAGTTGATTCCGGCGTGATACTTCCCGCGCAGCTGGGCAACCTCAGACGATACCGAACGGCGGGAACCGGTGCGCGCGTCATTACGTCCCACCAGAATTGCCTCCAGACCAATGTCAGGCCGGTCTTTCCACGTTCGGCGAAGTTCGCCAAGCCGTTGAGCAGCAATGCGCGTATTGATAGCTTTATTGCGTGCCTCGATTACTTTCGCCAGTTGCTCGCGGTTGCCAAGCTCCTGCGCGGCGCGCATCGCCGCTTCTTCCAGTGTCAGGGCTTCATTGCCAGCCAGGATCCGGTTGGTGGTGTCGTTCATGTCACGCACCAGCGATTCCATTTCGTCCTCAGACAGCTTACGCCCTGCAGCCGTATTGACGGTCATTTCGCATTGCGTCAGAAATTCGTTAGCCATTACAGCCCCCGGTTAATCATACAGGCGGCGAAAGCGCGATACGCTTTGCCGATAGAGTCGTCGCTTGCCTCTGCACGAATAGCAGCAATGTTCTCGCGCATTGACGCAGCCAGATCAGGATTGTCTGTGGCAATGTCGTTCAGCAGGGCGTCACTGATATTGAATTCATTTTCCAGATCTGCAGTGGCCGCTGTGATTTCGTGGTCAGCCTTTTGCGTATCCTGCCACACACGATCGGCACTTTCACTGACAGCGCGGGAACCTTCATCAGCCTGCCGCACAGGATTCTGGATGCGCTGAATAGCACGCTCGCGTAGAGCTGGTTTGTGCAGATCATAGAATGGCTCAATGTCAGGCGAGCGGCCTTCCATCATGTGCGCCAGTGCGCCGCGGTATGCCTGCTGGTTCACGCTCCAGTCTGCCTCCCGCACCGCTGCCGATGCGGTACGAACGGCACCAGCGACCGGTGACATCTGCATGCTCTCGCGGATCTGCTGTGCGCGCTGGTCGATTAAGTGGGCCAGGTCTTCTGGGATCTCTTTTCGCGACAGTTGCGACTCTCTGCCTCGTGCCTGTTCTGCGGCGGCGTTGCGCTCAAGCGTCTGGTTAATTTCCTGATTACGCGCGGCAATGGTGTCTTTCTCACCCTGAATATCACGTTGTGCTCTGGCACGCGCCGCTTTGAAGTTCATACGTTGCGCCTGGTACTCTGTCGTGCGCTGCTCCAGGGTAGCGTCAAGCGCTTCACTTTCCCGGTTGTTGGCCGCCAGCTCAGTGCGCATATCGGCAACGTTGTCGACGCGCCCGGTCTGTAGCTCCTGCTGCCGAGCAAGGTATTCCGGGACGACATCATCATAGGCGCGGCTGTAGGCATACGCTTCTGCATCCCTCGCTATTGCCGCTGAAAGATCGGCGTTTGTACCTGCATCAGGAATATTGACGCCAGCCGGGATGTTGTCAGGCGTAACTACCGGCGTTGGCTGGGCATCAGCGACGGTCTGAATGTCTGGCGAGGTCGCAGGATTTTCAGTGGTGCTAGCCCTGCGGGAACGCACAACATCAGAGATCAGCCCGCCGCCAGCGTGCATAAGCCCGCCAGCCAAGGTGTTAAAAAAAGTGCTCTCCAGTACATTTCCGTAGGTGAAGTCATCGCCTTCTGCGGCTGCAGCCTGAGCCGTCAGCGGTACGGTGGCAATGGCCTGGCCAGCGCCAAGCCGCGCGCCGGTAGCCAGACGCTCACCGAAACGCCCGAGCATTGTCGCCGCCTTCGCCTCTCCACCAAACGGGACCAGCGCTAGCGCCACGTTACCAGGATCTGCCATGGAGCCAGCAAGATTTGCGGCAAAGTTAAGCGGAGTGGCTACCCATCCAGACGGGGCAGACATGGCGATCTGCTGCTTCGCCAGCGATTCCCGGCGCTCGCTGATCACATGATCAAGATACGACTGCGTGACGCCACTTTCCGGCACGTTAATGCTTTTCACGCCGTACTCTTTCAGGCGAGCATCTGCTTCAGATTTGGCGACAATAGTCGAGTTCGGATCGTTCGCCAGTTGTTCAGCCTGGGAGAACCGATAGCCTGATACTACAGGCCCCTCTTTAAAGCCTTCTTTCAGTGAGGAAAGCAGCGATTCACCCAAGCCTGCCGGGGCATTCGACAACGGCTGGTTTATACCATGACCCGGATCATCTGTATAAATTGGCATCTTATCTTCCCCTCTGCTGTCCGTTCTGGATAATGTTAATCAGGTTGTCGCGCTGACTTTCCACCGTGTAATTCTTCGACTGGCCCGGCGTGTACTTAACCGGCGTCTGCACGAATTTGGTGAGGCTGTTCCACGTGGTGCGGTTGCCAGCGCCCAGTTTCGCCAGGTCAGCAAACGGCACGGTAATCGGCTGGCCCTGAGCGTTGTTGATCAGCAGACCGTTCATCATCAGAGTCAGCCCTGTTTCGTCGCTGTTGGTCACCCACTGAGCGTTATCACGAATGCGCGAAATGCTCTGCTCTCGGTTAACCTCATCAGGCAGACGGGCATCGCCGATAAGCGGCATGATCTGATCCGCTGACAGGTTTTTCAGGTACTCGTTAGCGCCGTCTTTAACATCGCGAATATCGTGCCCTGCGTTGTTAGGCATGCGCCAGGTGCCGTTGGTCTGATACTGCTCGCCGAGAACGTCCTGATAGGCCTGCTTTGCGGCATCTCCCGGTGACATGCCGCGCTGCATATAGGTGTAAGTCAGGCGCTTACCCTGCTCGTTGAAGTTGTTCCACACAGCGGCCCCGCCAGGTTGAACAACCATCGTCCCTGCAAAGTCTTTGGCCTGTTCATTCCAGGATGAGTCGGCGCTGTCGGCATCGGTCTTCTCAAAGCTGCCGCGTAGATCAGAGGTTTTAACGCTGCGGTTTTGCCAGAGCGCGTTAGCGGCGCGTGGGTTATTGGTCGCCATGATGACCTGAAGCGCCGGATAAGCGCTTTTCTGCACCTGCTGCATAACCTGATCAGAGTATTTGCCGAACGACTGCGCCACCGACTGAATAGCGGTCACGCTGGATTCCTGATTGTTGTCGATCTGCGAAATCAGGCTGTTGACCATAGAGTCCGGCAGCACTTTCTTGCTGTTGATGCCCAGGCGGTCTTTCTCAGCCTGGAGGCGGGAAACCAGATATTCACCGGACGCCTGATTGTTCTGGTACTGCTCAAAGGCGTTCTTCACTACCGGAGAGTTGGTTTGCAGCCACGTGCCCGGATCGGACTCACGCGCCTTCATCACCTGATTCAGCTTGGCCTGCGCAGTCGCATACAGGCTCTGCTTAAATTTGAAATCCGGATCATCTTCCTGTGGTGCCATCGACTGGACCGCAGCAATACCCTGCTGAGCGGAACCCTGAACGATGGTTTGATAAACCGGTTGCAGCGTCATCGCCTGCTGGTACTGCTGGAAGGACTCTCGCATCTGAATGCGGTCAGCCGGGCTGGCCTGCAACGGCATCACCGCCAGCCATTCCCGCTCAGAGATCGGATTTACCGGCTGACCCGCCTCCAGCTTAGCCATATCATCCTGCATGCGGCTCTGCAATGACACGCGACCGGCAGCGGCCTGCATGTCGTACATGCCTGCAACCTTGCTCATCATCGCGGATTTGTTCTGCGGACTCATTGCATTCCAGAAGGGCTGATTGATTAGGTTTTCCATGGTGGCCGTGCCGGGGATCGCCGGTGCACTGCCGGTGACTTTCGCCACATAGTTTCGTGTTTCGTCGTAGGGGATCGCTGCTGCAAACTGCTCATTGCTGACGGCACCGGTGCGCGGGTCGCCCAGTTGCTTGATCCATCCATCTACCGCGCCCGGACCAGCGTTATACGCCGCCACCGCCAGCACCGGGTTGTTGTCGTACTTCTTCATCTGTGCGCCGAAGTATGCCTGGCCCAGCTTCGCGTTATAGCGCGGGTCATTCAGCCACTTATCGCGGTCCCACGGAACACCCGCCAGCCGGGCGGCTTCCGGCCCGGTATCTTCCATCACCTGCGCCACGCCCACGGCACCCTTAGGAGATACCAGCGGCGTACCGTCTTTGCCGTACTGGTTGCCGCCAGACTCCTGCCAGATCATGGCGGAAAAGATCTGTGATTCACTCGGCGTGTCCGTAACTTCGATCTTGCCTTCCGGACCCATCATTTGCTGATAGGTCGGCGTGTACCATGCTTCGCTGGCGCGGTTAGCGGCCTGCTCACGCCACTGCACAAAATTAGACTCGATTTCTTCATCGCTCTGACCGTGGGCTTTACCGTAGGCCATGATAGAGTTACGGGCATTCATCAGTGCCGGTGCGAACATGCCAGGAGAAAGCGCCTGCTGCGCCAGCGCACGCAGCGTGCCTTCCTGCATCCCGGCCTCGTACTGACGAACCTGACCAACTTCATGGCGCCCAGCTGTTGTTGCAAACTGGATCCTCTGCTGATGTGCCTGCTGTAGGAATGCATTTCTCGCCTGCTCATCAGGCAGGCTTGCAGCAATACTTTGTACCTGCGAATCGAACTGCTGCACATACTCATGGCCTTTTCCGATCGCATTTTTACCCTGTAGATTCATAAAACCGGAATCAGGGTTATTCAGCAGATCGTTGCCAACGGCATTCAGTTTCAGTGATGCCTCTTGAGTAAGAGCAACATTGGCCCGCTGTTTGGCCTCACCAAATACGCTGATAGCTTTGCTTCCGGCGTCAACGAGTGCATCGCCGACATTGGGCTGTTCGAACGCCTGAAAGCCAGGAGACTGGAATCCGCGGCTTTCAACCTGGCGCCCGGTGACTGTTGGAACTGTTGGCATGATGTCTCCTTAGCGCCCCGTTCTGGTTCCGACCGCCGCGCTGATTGGCGCAGCCTTCTGGCTGAATGGGGACCAGGTCCCCCCCCCCATCTGATAAGCGCCGTATGCTTTGAGCGGAGTTGTGAGCAGCGTCTGGGTTAATGCTGCGCTGTTCGCGCTACGTGTTGCATCAGCCTGAGACTGGAAATTACTTCCCTGCACCTGATAGCCATATGCCTCACGCTGGGCGTTATTAACGGTAGTCAGAGCATCCAGCGCGCCGAATTGAGCTGTATCGCCGAAGATATCCAGCGCGTTACCTGTGGAGAGCTCTGCACCTGTCGCGCCCATCGTGGCTGCCTGGGTACCTGCTGCCTGGCGGTTACGGCGGCGAATCTCATCAGCCTGAGCATTGCCACGATTGATAGAATCCTGAGCCTGTGACTCTGCGATATCGGCATTTTTCTCGGCCACTGCTGACGTATATTTTGCCTGCTGGTTCTGGCTGTATGCGCTGGCGGCAGCGGAGGCTACCGTTACAGCAACCAGGGCGATCTCTGGGCTACACATTATTTTCTCTCCATGTGGAAACGGTGGAACGGGAGATGCTTGATGCCATACGGCTTCGGCTCTTCAATGGTGAAACCAATCCAGTGCAGCCATACGCGCGCGACGTGGTTGCGGGCATCAACGTAATTTTCAAGATACGGGTAAACGGTCAGCATTGCATTGACCGCTTTCCCGCAGCGACGCAGGAAAGTGCGCTGGTATTTCTCCAGCGCATCGGTGCCCACCAGCCATGGGATGCCGCTGCCGCCGATCATGGATGCAGGGGCCACTCCGAATATGGTTACCACTTCCCCGTTTACCAGTCCGGCGCAGCAGAATGTTGACGTGCGCAGCCCGGTTTCAAGCACGCGCCGCGGACTCCATCCGTTTGTCGCCAGAAACTCTTCAACATCTGCCTGTCTGACATGTGGCAGCATGGCTTCGATGTGATCTGCAGTGGCCGGTACGATTTGAGCATTAAGCATCAGAATCCCCCTACGGCAAGGCGTGGTATTACAGCCAGAACGGAAAGCGGAAGAGGATCGAGTTGACGCACTTTAACGCGTCCGTTTTTATCCCAGTTGCTGTCGAGCTTCACCTCAACCTTGCCGGTGGCATCATCAACCGGGTCGTCGTAAAACTCGAACTCACGCTGCGGATATTCGTACCATGTTCCGCCCGGTGTGGTTGCCCAGATACCGCGGCTGGCGTTGACCACCATCGTGACGGTAGGGATGACCTGCTTTTTATCCAGCAGCGTTTCCTGGCCGTTGATATTGATGTCCAGCGTCTCGAATTCTGCGGTTATCGGCAGTCCGATATGCACCACCGCGCCAGGTGATTCCAGAGTGACAGCGCCACCAGTTACGATTTTCTGTGGCTCAACGCTGGCGTCTGAGAGGATGTTGACCGTCTGACCTTCGAGGTGTGACAGGCCGCTGAAAGTCTGGCGCGCCATCTGCCAGTTTGTCGTGGCCGCGCTGCGCAGGACTGCAGGAACGTTACGGTTAAAGCGTACTACCACCGCCGTGCTGCTGGTTACCGAAACAATATCACCACGTAACTCTTTCGCCACCACCGAGCCAGTATCAGGATTCGTTTCTGAGTACGGGAACTGGATCTGCGCGCCAACGTCCGTGTTGACGAAATAAGCCCCGCCGGTAATCGTGACTGGGTAGTCGACCTGGTAGCTCCAGTCGCCAGTTCCGCCGCTGATAGTCAGAGTGCGCGCTGAAGTGTTACGCCCGTCATAGCTCAGACCGCAGTCGACAAAGAACGCATCTTCATCGCTGGTAAACAGGCGGCTTGACAGGCGCTCGATATAACGTTTCGTCTGGCCGTTGATTGTGCGGTTAACCACGAAATAAACAGCATCTTCGTTTCCTTCACTGATGCAGCATGTGCTTTCGTATTTACCGGCGCTGGACTGTGGCGCCCAGGCGAAAACTTGCTGATCGCGAAGATAGGTCAGCACCAGCAGTTTTCCGTCGTCGCGGATGCAAAACGCACTGCTGTACGGCACGATACAGAATGACCAGTCGACAATGCTGCGCTTCTGGAAAAGGTGGTTTGCCAGTATCGTCAGGTCAGTTCCCTGGTACCCGTCTACGTCGAAAGAGTACGCCAGATCGCGGACCACGCTGCCCTTCTCCTGGATGAACAGCGCGATGTTTGCCACGGCGATAGGAGGCACATTGCTGGAGCCGTTGTTGCCCTGAGAGCTGAATGCAAAAGCTGATGGCGTCAGGACCTTATTCTGGTCTCCGGATATCGTATATTCACCGCCAGATGTCAGCGCGACCAGGGTGCCGACGTCAATAAGGTGACGGATCTCATTAACCTGTCGCCCGGCGTAGGTGTAGATTATGCGATCGTCATCCTGAATAGGGTTGTTCTTACCGAAGTCCTTGTAATCACCTGTACGGCTTGCCCAGATGGTTTGCGGGTACGAGGTGGAAGCGGCGAAGTAAAGACGCTGCTGGTAGTAAACAACGGTGCTTGGATAGCCATTTACGCTGTTCCAGGCATAGCGCGCCCACTTGTAGCTGCCATTTGCAGATCCTACAACCTGGGAAGGGATGAAGCTTATTACCGTGGCGGTGGCGGTTGTTCCTGCCGCTGCAGTGATGCGTACAATGCCGAATCCACTGTGCAGGTATTCCCACTGTATGCCGGTATCAGTTGATCCTGTTCCGCCCCACCCATCCCATGACATGCCTTCAGTATGAGAAGGTCTAAGGGTGCCGGTCTTTCCAGCAGTATTGGCCCGGTAATAGTTGCTGTCAGCACGACGCACATCGTTGATAGCAGTTGTCTTTCCAGTCTCCCAGACAGGCACAGAGTCAACAGCAGGCTGCTCAAGGTAAAATAGTTTTCCAACCTGCTCAGCACCGAAGATAGAGGCGTTTGCCGTCAGCGTAATGGTACCAGTGCTGGCGCTGGCGTACACCTTCACTGACTCGTCAACGTTGATATCTTCGAACGGTCCGTTTTTGGTGGTGACATCGACGATCTGCCAGTTGTCGTGAGCGTAGCGACGCAGTTCCTTCGGCGGGTATGCCGGGTGAACCAGTGTAAGCACGTCGGCGCTCTGCGTGAATTTGATGCGGAACAGGTCTGCTTCTGCATACGGCATCGCCAGTTCGTAGATCACATTGCTGCTGTTCAGCACATATGCGCCGTCTTTGATAACGCGCATGTAGCCGTCGCCGAACTCCAGCGCATAGGTCTGTACGGTCGAGAACTGGAACGGGATAAGGCGGCATTTTTTGTTCGAATATTTTGCTTCGCCGACGAAGCGCGTTCCCGGGCGATTCTCCACGCCGCCATACTGCCGAACAATGAAGTTGTCGCACTTGCGCAGCGCAACCTGATACTTCGACATGTCAATGCGCCCGTACAGCGACGGGCCAATCTCACCGCCGGCAAAGCTCGGCTGTATCCAGCTGATAGTCATTATGACAACCTCGCTGCAGTAAACTCATCGACTGGTGGCTGCGGCTCCTGGGATTCGTTCTGGCTGTGCGAGCCCGCGCTCAGGATGACGTTGCGGTACATGTTCAGCGCATTGTTTCCGAGATCGGCACTGCCGGTGAGTGGCATGTTGATGGCTGCCGCCAGACGCCAGGACAGCGCCTCCATGAAAATTGGATCGAACATGTTCACATCAGTGACGCGCGCGATGTATTTCATCCACGCCTGTGGCTGGTCGGTGTAGATCAACTTCCCAGTGCCTTCACCGTTTGCGCCGACCTCATAGTTGATGCGCATGGCAGCTGTCGGATTACGAACTCCGGGCACCATAATTTCGGTGATGCGCACGCAATCAGTCGGGTACTGGTAGGCGTATGCCCAGTCCGGCGGAGGATTATTGGTATCTGCCAGTGCCAGGCGTTTAGTGGCAAAGTTCCAGTCGAAGTCAGCCAGCGCAGCATCGCGGCACGCATCGAAATGAAGGGAGCACTGATCGGCTTCCTTGCTGGCCTCGTTCAGGTTGTTAATGCTGCGGCTGTTGCCGATATTGCTCAGCGCGCGGTTGCAGATCTCGATAACGGAGGCCATTAATCGTCCTCCCCACCGTAGAGAGTCTGGGCGGCGGTTTTTGGTGGCTCGCTTGAATCAGGTGCCATTGCCATATCTGTAATCTGAAGTTCTGCCCGGCGGCACACTCCGTCTTCGTCCTGGCGCTCAGAGGTTGATTTAACGAGTGCCTTAGCAGTGATCATCACCATGCCACCAACTGGTGGAGTAGTAATACCAAGTCTGTTCAGCGTGTCATTGTCCAGGCTAATGCACAGGCCCCACGGATAATCATCACGAGTCTGGGTTTTACCATCCTCATCCTGATAGGTATCGGTGCCGGTTTTAAGGTTTACCAGTTCCATAACTGACTCCTGCAAGAAGGGGGCCGAAGCCCCCTGTTTGATTCGCGAGGCTTAGACGCCCAGTTCTGCACGCTTCTCTGCGATCTTCTCGCGGAGCGTTTTGACGCCGGTATTTGGATGCGGCTTATCGTTGAAGAGCAATTCATACTCTTCGCGTAGCTTCTCCAGATCGTCATCACCGCTGGTATCGTCATTGCTATTGCCATCGTCAACTTTCAACTCTGGCTTAACAAACTCAAGACCACGCTTTTTAAGAGCTGCCGCTTTGGCTTTCTCTGCCGCTGCGTTGATCGGCTCCAGTGCCGACCCTGGCTCACCGTCATATTCAATCTCAGAGCCTTCCGGCCAGAGGTTGTTGTGAATATGGGATAAGCGCAGGACGCGGTATTTTGCTTTTTCCATTGCTGTCACCTTAGCCAGTCACTTTGGAGCGGATTGGGTAGTATGGAGTGTTGTTGTCAACATCCAGGTTAATACCCGAGGTGAACGCGCCAGCGGTCAGAGGGCCAGTACCGACCACGTAGTTGACGCGCAGATAGCGCTGAACTCCCGCCGGAACCTTGGCAGAGAAGAGACGCTTGCCAGCAGTCAGCGCCGCCAGTGCCAGCGTGCCGCTGTCGTATAGCGTGGTCCAGGTGGAGTTATCAGGGCTGGTCTGCAGTTGGACGTTCAGGGTAGCTGCACCTGCTGCAGTTGCAGTGGTGTTCACGTTTGCCCAGAACTCCAGAGGCTCGCCAACGCCGATATCGCGGCGGGTGCCGTCGATAGGGGCCAGGTCGATAACGTCGGTGGAAGCAGCAGAAGCCGTAACCGCCTGCGCTTCGGAGAACATCAACAGTTTGTCGAGGATCATTTTCTTTCTCCATTTATGGGCCGGTTAAGGCCCATCAGTTAATGACAGGCGTTAAACAACGCGCGCTTCTGTTTCCAGAATCGCATCTGTTTCACGGATTGGGATGCCACGGAACGCGGTCCACCATTCGCCTTCAGTTTCTTTAACGGTCAGAGCCAGAGAGGCTTTGTCCAGAGACTGAAGATCGAGAGCCTGGGCAACGGTGCGGTTCATGTAGAACACAGGCTTACCCATGCCGCGGTTTGGAATGCGGTGCAGCGCTTTTACCATCAGGCTTACGATGTTTGCTGCTGATCCTGGCACTGACAGATCACTCACATCGATGTTGGCGATACGAACAACATAGCGCCAGTCACGCAGGGAAAGTCCGTTATCCCACTTGTAGTGGGTACGGTAGCCTTCATAGCGCCCGCCATTGGCATCAAACAGCGTTTCCTGGCCTTTATCTTCCATCTGCAGGCCTGCCTTCTGGCCTTTAGGGAAGATGCCATGAACGGTATTTTCACCCCACACCACCAGCCAGATGGAGGTGTTATCGGTACCGGTACCGCCAGCATCGATAATGTTCTGGCCGTTGCCAGCTGACTTGCTGGAGTAACGGGATGATAGCCCCATGAACTGCTGCGGGTTCACGCTGGTATCGCCGTAGAACAGCGTCTGAGCCATCTGCTGGTTCATGCCTTCGATGAACGCACGGTCTTCAGAAAGACGGAATTCAGCAGCGTTGCCGTTCAGATCAGCCAGAGACTTATCGACTTCGGCATAGGTTTCCAGCATGCCGACTGAGTCGGTTACCTGGACGGTGGTTGATTTGCTTGGCTGCACACCATAGTTCAGCAGTCGCCAGGTTGCCTGAGGCAAACCAGAGCGAATGGTGGTGCGGTGACCGGTTGGCAAGTTGCCTTCAACGATCAGCATGTCCTGCAGGATCGGGTTGGTTTGACCGAGAAGCTCGATAATTTTATCGATTTTCCCGTTTGGGTCGATGCGCTTACCCCAGTCTGCCAGCGTCAGCGCAGTTAAGCCTTTAACAGCCATGGTTATATCCTCTCTTATTTGCCATAGAGCACTTCGGCCGCACTACGCTGGCCTTGATTACTGCCATCGACCATGCCGTCTTCAGACATGGCTTTACCGATTTTCACGAATGCCTTAACCAGCTCAGGGTGATTACCAAGCCCGGTTGTGTTCAGGTATTCCTTGAGCTCTGGCGTACCGAACAGGTCCAGAGCACGCTGCGCGGAGCTGAGGTTAGCGGTAAGTTTATCGCCGCCGATCTTCTTATCAGCCTTAACATCAGCCGCCCACTGCTCTGTTTGCGCCTGCCATGCTTCTGCCTGACGCTGCTGCACACCGGCCAGAATTTTTGGATATGCATCCACCAGCTTCTGTGCCTGCTCATTGGTCAGGTTCAGATCGCGGGCAACCGGCTCGAAGTCCTTCAGAGCTTCGGTATCCAGCTCAACGCCTTCGCCAGCCTGGAACTCGTATTTCTCCGGCGCGCCTTCCTGCTTCTGCTCTTTGTCGTCCTGCTTTTCAGCTGGCTTATCACCATCAGCGGGCTTATCGTCCTGAGGCTTGTCGCCATCAGTGCCAGGCTGTTGTTTATCGCCTTCTTGTTTAGCCGGGTCAGAAGCAGGTGCCGGAGCATCAGCAGCAGGCGCTGCTGGCTCAGACGGTGCCGATGCAGCGCCACCATCAGCAGGTTGCTCATTGCAAAGACGGCGATGCAGCAAACGTTCAAATAAATTCATGGTTACTCCTGTTCACTGGCCTCTGCGGCCATCTTCAGATACTGATCCGGGCAGTGCGCCATGACGCGCTGAAAAAGCACCAGCGCCAGGTTGCGCTGCCCTTCGTTGAATGCGGTGATGTGCGGGTCTACGTTGAAGCAGGCACCGAACACCTGACCTTTCTCCAGCAGTGACCAGACGACACGGCGGCCCTGCTCGCTACCCATGACAAACTGGATGTCGTCGATATCGCGCTGAGCGAGGATCTGCTGTTTGGCTTCCAGCTCTGCTTTGCGATCTTCATCGTCGATATGCGTCATTGCTGCGCCGCTCCTGCTGCGCTAGTGAGAGCGGTAAGGGCACTCGGGTCAGTTGTCTGCGTCTCGCTGAGCGTCTTGGCACCCTGCGCTGCTGCCATGCCCATCTGCATGGCCTGAGCCTGCTGAGCCTGCTTGGCACGCTCTTCGCGAATGCCCTGCACCTGCTCCTGCGGAACGATGACGGTCGGCGATACGCCTGACATTTCGGAAAACGCGTCGATAGCCTGATCCACATCGAGCTTGTCGAGCGCTTCAGGTTTGAACTGTGCGAGCTGGCCGATAAACCCAACGGTCTGCGACAGGCTGGTGAGCCCGATAGATTTCTGCGCCTGCGCCATCACGGAGATGTACTCGATTCGCAGCGGCATGCCCTGCATAACTTCCGGCGGCGGCGGCAGCATGTTCTTGCGCGCCATGATGGAGAACACGCGGTCGATAAGCGGATTGAGCGCTTCGTCGTTCAGGCGCTCCAGTACCGGTCCAAGCATCAGCAGCTTCTCTTCCTTCATTTCGATCACTGCTTCCACCGGCATAGAGCGGGTGTTGATGTTCTGCAGCATCATGAAGAGGTCGACAAAGTAGGCGCTGTTGATGGTCTGGCGGGTGTCCTGAATGTCCGCCAGAAGGTCTGCGGTGTTCGGGTTGACCAGGTAAGCAGGCTTGAAACCGTCCTGACCGCTCAGCACATCGAGATAGGTCACGTCGCCAGGAAGAAGGGATACGCGCTGATTTTTCAGCGACGTCGGCGCAACCATCGGCGGGTTAGTGGCCTTGTCGATCAGCTGAGCCTTGCGTTTCTGCTCAACCTGAAGGGCTTTAACCTGGCCCAGCGCCAGCATGCCAGGGCAGGAGGACGCATAAACGTCCTCGCCGTTCACTTCCCAGCGCGGCGCCAGGATCGGGAATTCATCGAAGCCGGATTCGCGCAGCAACTTGTCGGAGTGGCCGCCGGTCTCGAAATAGACAGAGCGGAACGGCTTGTTCTTGCTGTCCATCTTGCCGCTGTCGCGGTTGATGTTTGGCGTGATGCAGTGGTTAACCTCGATCCACGTTTCATACGTGCCGTTATCCCACATGCTCCTGACTGACGTGCTCACGTTGTCCAGGCCGAATTCCTGCACCAGCTGGCGCACGGTCATGGAGAACTGGCGGAATGAGGTATCGACGCTGCCGCGCGGGCTGTTTGCCAGGTAATAGCTGCCAATCGGGAAAGGCATTGTGCGGATCACGTCCTGGTCATCTTCGAGCACGGCCATGGCGGCGGTACCGAAAGTACCCAGGCTGGCGTACATGACAGGCAGTGACTGGTACAAATTCGACTTGTTGAACACTTCGTTCATGCGGCGCTGCACGACTTCCAGCCAGACCTTCACCGGTCCGTAATCCATCATGTCAGGGTCAGGCGTCGCCAGCTTGAACCACGGACGGGCCGGGCTGGTGATGCCGGACATCATGCCGCTGGCGAGAATGCGTTGAGCGAGTGAACCGGTAGGGTCAACAATTTTAGTGTTTCGGCGATCATCACGGTTAACGTCAGACGGCAGGAAGCGGGAACCGCGCGGATTGATAAAGTCGCTCAGGTCGCGCCAGTGCGGCTCGAACGATGTGCGCTCATTCTTCAGCTGTGCGAGCTGCTTCAGCAGCCGCTCTTTTTCGGTTTCCGCCATCTCTGCGCGCTCCGTTACTGACCGAGCAGCGTTTTACCGCTGGTGTTGGCTGCGGAGGTGTCGCCCTGGGCGCCAGTCAGCATTGTCGATTTGGTGCCTGCTGCTGCGCGGCGGCGGCGTTCTTCGTCATCGCGAGCACTGACCACAGCGGCGTCCTGCTCCTGAGGTGCGGCCTGAACTTCTGGTGCCGCTGGCACTGATGGCTTGCTGCCGATACACATAGCGATAACCTCACACACGATTAAATTATTACCAATTTAACCATATACGGATTATTTTACGTAGTGCATTGACATATTCGGATGTTATTATTACCCTTCAGGTAACGATTTGTGAAATCAATCGGATTGCGGAGGTGGTTATGTGACCGCTCATGCAGTAGCCCGGAGTACCGCAGCAGCATGTTGGGCTTAAAAGTAAAGGCGGTGGATAGCGGAGCATCATCTCCGCACACAACATGAAAGCGCACTTTGATGTCGGTTCTGTGAGGTCTTGTCGCTAAATCAAACTGGTGAGTGCGCCTCCAGGTGTGAGCAGTACGGTATATGGCACATGTGCCGCAGCGGTCCGATGGCTCCCTTGCTGTTTACTGGCCAAGCGGGTAACCGGAATGTGCAAGTCAGTGTTATCGGTATGCACGACATAGCGTTTCACCAGCGTGGCGATCAGGTGTGACACCTCGGAAGAGACGAGGCCATAACAGGTAAGAGCATTGAGATTGATCGTCGTTCCTGGGCCCAAGGTCTGCTCGAAGTCAGTGCTCTTTCCGTTGTGGTGAAGCTCAATGGCGAGCTAGGGAATAGGTTCACGGTGAAAAGCTAGCTAAGTATCCGTGAGTCGCGCGTAACCCAATCGGCAGCGCACCGATGGAAGCATGTTCGATTCATGCCACCACACACAACATCACGCCTTAGGACCGTGATAACCGTAGTGCCCATGTAATTGCTGTGTAGCTTTGGCGGTGGCAGTTGCTCCCACTTCTGACCACCGCCCTTTTTACAGCAGAACGCCATTGCGATGACGTTGCGCTGTAAACCCGTAACTGCCACGGAAGGCACTCCGTTGATCATTCGCCCGGCTCGTCCGGGCATTTTTTTAAGGTGAATATTATGAAGAAGACAGTTGAAGGCATTCAGAAACAATCTCCTGCTGAAGAGATTCGCCGCGAGAACCTCTACCACACTAAGCTTCAATGCCTGGCTGAAGTTCTTAGTAAAAGATCTTTACTTGATGAGCGAGGCGCTGTTCAGGATGCCAAAGCCATCAACGCCGCATTTGATAAAATTACTTTTTAACGCCGTGACATGTCACAATCAGCCCGCCGATGCGCGGGCTTGTGTATACTGGCTGAATTAAAACGATGGAGTTGGATATGCAGGATCAGACTTTCTCACACGAAAACGAGCTGCTCGCTATTGCACCGCTTAATGCCGAAGATGACCACGAGCTCTTCAAAAAGCAGCGAGTTCACCTTACTGAAGGCCATGTACAGTGGGATTTTATTCTGCATGATGGGAGAGACTGGCATTTCAGGCAGGAAACATTCCATCTTAGAACTGAATTTCAGCTGAGAGAGTTTAAGCAGGTTATGCGCGATGAGTTGCGAAGAATCATCGAAGGCCAGCCTAACTAAACCTGCATCCAGGCCCGCAATCAAGCGGGCTTTGTTTTAGCCCCTACAGGGCATAATCTGAAATTATCCCCCGCGACGGTTAAGCATACGGATCGTATTCCGTGATGGCCCTGCCCTGCTGGCTCTGCTGGCCGGGTATGTGAACCCTCTTAGACACCGGGAAAGCGAAGGTCAGCAGCAGCGCGTCACCCTTGCCCGGGGAGCGGCCCAACCGGTCTTTGATATCTTCCTTCGGCTCCATGACGATCTTGCCGTCCACCCGGACTTTGTACTCAGCAGCCGACAGGTCATCAGCCGTCTCCTGGTCATCCAGCGCCCCTCCAAGTTTCAGCCACGTTTTGCAGCTGTTGAACATCTCACCGCGCTTATTCAGCATCTGCGGGTCAGTCGATGCGCCACCGAACGGCACCAGTTGCCATGTGCGGCCCCAGCCGTCACCGATGGACTTCAATCCGGTACCGTAGCCAAAGTCGATGAATACCGCGTCAGCCTGGTACTGGTCTTCGAAGTCAGCTATGCGCTTCGCCATGATCAGGTCATCAGTGGTCTTGCTGCCCGTCCAGAGCACTTTGCTGTGCAGGCCCTGGCGCATGTATATCACCGCGTCATCCACGCCGGAGTATGCCGGGTCGACGCCGATAATCACCGGAGCGTGCGCCACCTGCGCAGCGGTCACTACGCGCTTCATTGCCTCGTCAGTGAGCCCGGTCGGGATAAACTGGAGTTCAGACGCGTCAGGGAAGATCCCCCGCACACGGACCTTCACGAAGTCGCTCTCCTCGCCGTAGTCGTCAACCCACTTTTGCAACTGCTGCTTGTTGGTGCCTTCCACGGTGCGACTGTCAATCTGTGCGCACTTCCAGCGGTGCTTGTATTTGCGAAAGCACTCGCGGAAACGCCCGGTGTTACGCGTCGGGTTCCCGAACGCCACCCAGATGATTTCCGTATCTTCGTCCGTCAGCGCACCCTCGGCAACCTCCCACACCAGATCTGCAATATTGGACGCTTCGTCGAATACCACGATGATGCGCTTGCGCTCGTTGTGCAGGCCAGCGAACGCTTCTGTGTTGTGCTCGGACCACGGGATTGCATCAGCGCGCCAGCGTTTGTCGTGACCGGGATCGTTGCTGTACATCGCGGTGGCGGTGCAGGTGAACCACTCTTTCGTGATAGCCAGATTAGACCACTTGATGATTTCAGGCCAGGTCTTGGTGCGCAGCTGGTTGTCGGTGTTGGCGGTCACCACCACCTTACAGTCCTCGCAGGTGGACATGCCCCAGTTGATGAGCATCGAGATAAACGCCGACTTTCCTATCCCGTGACCGGATGCGCGGGCCAGCATCAGCGGCTGGTGACGCGTCGCGGGATTCTGCAGATGATCGCGTATCTCGCGGAATGCATCAGCCTGCCACTTACGCGGGCCGGTGGCGTGAGCAAGCTCTGTACCTTCCTCGCCCCAAGGGAACGCATAAAGCGCATAGCCCAGCGGGTCATACGTGAACGAGGCAATATCCTCGACGAGCTGCTCTTCCGGCGACATGGCTGCGGCTGTCATTCTTCACCACCAGCCTGCTTCTTAACGCGGTCACGGGCTTTCGCCATGCGTTCGGCGATGGTGACAGTACCTGAAATCTCCAGGCGCTCTTTGAACGCGTTCACGTCGACGTGCTTACCAATCAACTCGAGGTTCTTCACCTTGTCCGGCCATTTGATTTTTTTGAGGATGGTCTCTATCGAATCCTCGTTCATGTTCATGATGGTTGAGGACAGGTCAAACCCGCTGAGCGTGGTGCGCCAGATTTTCGGCCACTCTCGAATGGGCCTCAGACTGCCGTCATCGTTCAGAATATCCAGCACATCCATCTGGTCGATCTCCACCAGGCGCAGGAGAACGTAATCAGCGCTGACGCGGTTGCGCTTGTTGCGTTCTTCCATCAGTTCAGCAATCCGTTTCTGGATTCTTTCGTCGCGCATCATCACACTAGCTTTGACCGCTGCCGTATTAGGCGAAAATCCTGCGTCAATCGCCGCCTGAGACTGATTTTCAGGTGTCTTAATGTAGGACTTGCAGTAAGCCTCCTGCATCGCTGTAAGAGGCTTAAATTGCGTTGATTTGCGCTTATGCGGTTTTGGTGTAGCGGGCATCATTACCACCTGAGTAATTTTATTACCATGCAGGTAATACTATCACGCAAAACAAAGCCGCCATAGTCGGCGGCCGTATTCAGAATCCATCATATTCATCGCACATAATATCTCCGTGACATGTCACAACGATAATTTAGTCTCATGCCAGCCACGCGTAACCCAGCATTTCGAATCACCGTCGCACGGACACGACTTAACCGGCAGCGCATCTCCGCATTTACCGCAGCGGTTCGCGCTGATTGACTTAATGCGACCACGAACGCGGGCATCGTCCTGGCGGATCAGCATCGCGACGTATTCGCTCATTTCATACGGCGCTCGCCCCGGGCGGCGTGATGCACAATTGCGCTCCAGCATCTCCAGTTCCTGCGTATCAAGCATGAGCTCAAATTTACGACCACCAGCAGCAGCTTGCCGGGCTCGCTGGGCGGCTTTGCGTTCAGCGGCAGATTTAGCCATGACCGGACTCCTGAATAGCGGCACGACAGGCTTGTTCAACATGTGTGCGTACCATTTCCCGGCAATCTTCCGCATTGTCGGCATAAGTTGCCATAATTCCATTTACTGCTGCGCTGATCACAGAATCAGGCACTGTCTGCGGCGCTGGCTTAAGATGCTGGCGCGGCTCTCCGTCCTTCGGCTCCGGCCACTGGCGCGCCATGTTCACTTTCAGCTTTTCTTCCATCGCAGCTGTGATTTCACCGTCACTGATACCGGCGCGCCGCTGGGCGTCCCATAACAGGAACTGCATGTCAGCCCACTCGCTGAGGTCGTCAGGTTCTGCGGCAGCTTCCAGCGCCTCTTTCGACAGGTGTTTAAGCGGGCCAACGGGACCAACATCGCCGAAAGTCTTATCTGACCATTCAGCGTGTTCACGGCGAACCTGTTCGCGCTTACTTACAGGTTGGCTACCCTGAAGCATGGCGGCGTGGCAGGCATCCTCAACGTTCTTCACTGCATCTGCGCAGTAGTTATAGCGATTGCATTCCACTAACTTCTGCTTGAGATTTTCAATTGCTTGCGCGACATCAGCCTGTATTGGCGGAACGGCTGTCTGCTGCTCTCGAACGTCATTAGTCGCTATCGGTTCTGCTGCCAACTGACTGGCATATTTGTTAATGGTAACGATAAGCTCTTGCTCGGCCTCATCCAGACAATCACCGATACCTCGTCTGTCGCCGTCGAAATGATCGAAGTCTGTGCGAATTCTGGCGACTTTACGGATTGCTGATAACACCTCATCAGGAATCACCGGAGAGTTGCCACCCTGAACAGTAGGCATATCCGGACCTTTGCGAATCGCCCTGGCAAGATCGATTGGGTCATCGTACAACCAGTCACCTGTTTGCGGATGATTGGCTTCTGCCAATTGTGCAGCCCACTCCAGGCCGTCTTTGTGTCCTTGCAGATAGTCCAGCGGTAACTCATCACTATTACTTACAGGTTCGGCCTGAAGCATGGCGGCGCGATAGGCGTTCCATCCAACAAGAATCCATTGCGCCTCTGATATGGAGACCTGGAATTTATTGGCAATATAGTTAAAGCTCTTTCCGGCTAACTCATCAGGCACAGATACCGGCGCTGGCGGGGCGGTGTATAGCGCAATATCAGTTTTAAGAAGTTTGTTCTCAGTGAGAATGTTGATTCCATCATCCGGAGTCCCAGCATCTATGTATCCGCGCGGCTCCGCCTCGAGCGATGCCAGCAGTGCATCCATAGCCACCACTCCCAGCCCAAACATATCGTACTGCTCTTTGTCTTCTTCCGGGTCATAGTCCTGCTGCCAGCACTGGAATGCGTTGCGGAGGTCTTTGGCCTGTTCTCTGGTAATAGTGCTCATGGGTTAGTCCTCAGTATCCAGAGTACGCGCGGAGTGATGCTATTCTCGCGGTGATATCATTGATGATTTCTTCCACCACCACTGCGTGCTCATGCTCATCACGCAAGACGTCAAGGGAGCTGTCTATTTCACGCAGCATAGCCTGCTGCCATTCAATATCTTCTGATTCCGGGATTTCGTATTTCATACTCACTCTCCTTTCCACTGCTGACCATACGCCTGGATGGCTTGCTCGAACCCCGCCTGATTATCCGTTTGCCCGTAACTAAAGCCATGCTGGAGACCATGACGAAACGCGCTATCCTGCAATTTGTCTGCGGCTTCTAGTTTCAACTCCAGCTCAGCAATCCGCCTGTCTTTGGCTTCCAGCTCATCCAGCAGCGCCAGCATGGTGGCAGGGTTGGATGCAGCGATGAACTCAGCATCAAAAATGTCTCTTTTCCCGGTTGTTAATTCTACAAATACATTACCAATAGCAATCCCGTGGAATGTAGTCATAAGCTCATCCGAGTTGCGCATCATTCGCTTCCACTCACCCGGCGTCGCCTTCTCAGCCGCTTCACGCAGCGCCTGTTTGTCGATGTTGCTCATTGGGCGGTTCCTTCAGTTGGCATGGGAAGGAAAGCGCATACGGTTGCACAACCCTCTTCTTGATGATCAGCAGTGGCGATGTGGAGCCTGTGAATTTTCTGCCCATCGCTATCGTCAATGGCTCCAACAAACAACAATCCGTCTGTAAATTCACCGAAGGCAAAACCACCATCGCCGCAGTGGAAGCAAATCCCCTTCATAGCTTCTGATGACAGGTGCATTTCCTGCGGAACAAGCACGTAACCTTCAGGAATAGCACTAGCCCGCACTTCAGCCAGGAAAGCGTCGGTGGCTGGGGTATTAACGCGGATGCTGTCACGTAAGATAAAGAATGCATCGAGCATTCCCGTCTCCGGAACGTCATCCTGATGCTTCTCGTACGCATCCAAAGCCTTCATCATCTCAGGTCCGAATGGCTGAGGGTGTGCAGCCTTCAGTCCCGCATTCTCCGCAGCCAGCGCCGCGCATCTGGCTTCAAGTTCTTCATAACTCGGTTTCATATTTACCCCCGCTTACCCGTATAAGTTATTGATTACGTTGATATCAAAAAGGATCGTTATTTAACGCCTATCCCGAACCTCGCGATTAATAGCGCATCCGCGATGGCCTGCCTGAATCCAGATGAGGTTAGCATGAGGATTAGGCAATTTCACCTCCCGCGCCTCCAGCTCAGCAATCCGCTTCTCTGCTGCCTCAGCGCGTTTCTCTGCTGCGATTCGATGCTCCAGACCTTGCCCCTGGCAGATATCAATCAGGCGCTGTTTCTCCATAAGTTCTGCGATGCGCTTCTCTGTGGCTTCCAGCTCATCCAGCAGCGCCAGCACGGTGGACGGGGTTAGAGCCTCATTGAATTCATCGCGATCATAACCCCAACTATCGGATTCCGCCCTCTCCGCCGCTTCACGTAATGCGCGTTTGTCCATGTTGCTCATTGTGCGGCCTCCTTGCGAATCTGCTCCCTGAACAAGCGGGCTGAGACGATGATGTCTCTGATGCGTACTGATTTTTCGTCGAACTGCTCACCACCGTTTTTAATATGCGCATCCAGTTCTGCACTGTGATGCCGAATGAAAGCGTTGAGGTCATGCGCCCGCACTTCAGCCAGGAAGGCGTCCGTTGCCGGGGTTTCTGCTTTGATGATTTCGATCGCTTGCGGATGGCTGATGCTGCCGCGCATCTGATGAGTTGCCCATGCGTCGATGTCCTCTACCCCATCAGGGAACTCAAATCCCGGACCGGCAATAGTTCCGTACAGCCATTCCTGTGCGGCCTTCTTGTTGCCATTATCCAGATACATAATCGCCGCTTGAATGCCAATGAGGTACTTATGAAGCACCCAGGCATTTGACAGTTCGCTGGCCGCTTTGGGCACCAAATAGGCATTCTCCGCAGCCAGCGCAGCGCATCTTGCTTGCAGTTCGGCAAACTTATCAGCCACTGATTTCGGACCATCCTCACCGCATGCCTGCATCATGGCTGTTTCCCAGACCCGCTCATTAGCCAGAGCGGCATCACAGAGACGTCGCGATCTGTTCAGCTGCTCTTCAAGTTCTTCATAACTCGGTTTCATATTTACCCCCGCTTACCCGTATAAGTTATTGATTACGTTGATATCAAAAAGGATCGTTATTTAACGCCTATCCCGAACCTCGCGATTAATAGCGCATCCGCGATGGCCTG
>Ga0268263_1000944_pt1 | contig 32132 bp, 25 predicted proteins | sample Biomet5_FD_190358 | JGI IMG/M metagenome (GOLD analysis project Ga0268263, IMG submission 190358) | Microbial communities from bioreactor (seeded with sewage sludge) at LBNL, California, USA - Biofuel metagenome 5 (SPAdes) (version 4) | ecosystem: Engineered > Bioreactor > Anaerobic >... | reverse complement strand
ATCGTGCCATGATTCCAATACGAGTTTTGCGGTCGGTCATAGCTTTCATCACATCTTTCGATAAGGCATCTGTCATGCCTTTGATACTGATTGCGGCTGCATAGAAACAGCTATCAGGAACGCGCCATGAGCTGCATACATGAATTCCGTTAACATTCATGTATTTTTTGTAGAATTTGTTTAGCTTCAAACTGTCAGGCGGAGTAGTAATTTTGGGTGTATCAACGAGAACAGCCATTGGCGACTGATCAACATCTCCGGTATTATCTTTACCGGCATTACCCTGTTTAGGCTGGCAAGCTACTAGGACTGATCCACTTAAAAGGATGAGTGGTAATTTTTTAAATGTTTTCATTTGGTTTCAATTTATATTCGTGAGGTATAATCAAGTTTTCCTCTGAATATCCGATAAATACGGATATACATATTATATATAGGAAGTACCAATTCGAGTATGAGTAGCGATAGGCACAATGGCTTTTGTTGCAATAGCAATGATGATTTACGAAAAACAGATGCTTTGATGATAAAACGAACAATGATCAATAATCCTGCAACAATTGAAATGAGCCAGTTTTTAAAAACACAAATGAAAATAGTAGATAAAGCGGCAATCAGAAATAAGAAAAATGTGACATGATATAGTTTGTGAAATGCTAAGCTCGATCCTTTAAAAAATTGCTGCGTTACGGCGTGCGATATCTTCATTTCTTTCCAGCTCAGATAATCACAATTTTCGATCCTGATTATGCTTTCAGGGGAAAAAACTACTTGAGTGTTTCGTCTTGTTGCCGATTCATTTATAAAAAGATCGTCGGCTCCTGCATGAATATTCAGTGATTTGCTGTACCCTTTATGTGCAAAAAACAGATTCCTCCTATACGAAAGATTTCTGCCGTTACCAGAAAAAGGATGTTGTATTAATGCTGAGGATACATATTGCAACCCATTTAGCAGATTGTCGTACGAAATTAATTTGTTTAAGAAGCCTTTGTCTTTTTGATATGCACAGAATCCGAGACAAATATCCGTATTCGAAATGTAAGAGTTTGCCATTGTTTCAATCCATTTCGGACTTAGCGGTTGGCAATTGGCTTCTGAAAAAAGCAGAATATCATTTTTTGCAGCTTTGATCCCCATTGTCAATGCCAGTTTCTTATGACTCAGGTATTGTGTATCAACAGGAACATAAGTATAGTATAAATGCTCGTATTCGTTTGACAGAATTTTCAGAATATCTTCACTATCGGTGTCTTCGCCGTCATTGACCACAATGACTTCGTAGTTTGGATAGTCTTGTGAAAGAAATATGGGCAGGTTTGTACGCAGACTTTCTGCATCACCACGGGCATAGATAATTACTGAAACAGGCGGCAAGTGAGTATTCTTTGTTGAAGTTTCGCTTTGGTTTTTCTTTTTTGAAAACCGTAACGGACGGGCATAAGTGATAAGATTATACATCAGTTGAATAACAAACAACAGAAGCGTTATTCCTGTGAGATATATTTCTATTGTAGAAAAAGTAAGCAATTCGGTCATTCCTCAATAAATTTGTGCACACAAAGATATAGATAAAATATGAATTTTATTATATCGTATCAGAGAAGTAGGCTTGAGGCAGTTTTCGACAATTATATTGTGATGCCATGATTTCGCCGTAAGCACCTGCTGAACGGATTGCTACGATGTCGCCTCTACGTGTTTTATTTAGTTCAATATTAGTGCCAAAGACATCGGATGATTCACAAATTGGACCTACAACGTCATAAATGTTAATTATATCATCGCTGCTTATATTCTCGATACGGTGATATGCGCCATACATTGCAGGGCGAATCAAATCAGTGAAGCCTGCGTCGAGAATGCAGAATTTTTTTGTTTCGCCTTCTTTTACATAGAGAACCTTTGAAATAAGTGAGCCGCATTGTGCCACGATAGAACGACCTGGTTCAAAATGAATTTTTTGTCCGGGACGACGTTCCAGTAATTTGTTGAATACCGAAAAATAATCGTCGAACGCAGGAATAGCCAAATGGTTAGGATGTTCATAACTGATGCCAAGTCCACCTCCGAAGTTGAGGTTTGCCACAATAATACCTCGTGCTTCCAATTCATCTTGAATTTCATTGACACGAATGACCAGATTTCTGAATGCTGCCATATCAGTTATTTGCGATCCGATGTGATAATGAATGCCAATTAGATTAACATTATGTAGATTCTCTGTCAATTTTATTACATCACCCAACTGACTCAGATTGATTCCAAATTTGTTCTCTTTCATGCCGGTTGTGATCTTTGCATGAGTATGTGCGTCTATTTCCGGATTAATACGTAGTGCAATATCTGCAATGACATGTTTTGCTTCAGCCAGATCGTTTAATACTTCCAGTTCTGCTGCCGATTCTACATTAAAGCAGAATATGTGGTTATCGAGTCCGAGATTAATTTCCCAGTCTGCTTTTCCGACTCCGGCAAATACTATTTTATTGTTGGGAAAGCCGGCATTTAATGCAGCTTGTATTTCACCGCCACTGACGCAGTCGGCTCCCAAACCGAACTGAGCTATTGTCGATAATATACGTGGGTTGGCATTTGCTTTAACCGCGTAATGAATATGAAAATCTTTTTTGCAAGCTTCCATAGTCACATTTTCTAGCGTTTTCTTTAGCAGTTCCATATTATAATAATAGAACGGTGTAGGAATCGCTTCGAATTTGTTCAGAGGAAATTTTCCTTTTAGCATATCAGTGGTGGTTGAATAGGTGGTCACTCAGGGCTTGCAATGCTTTCGTCTTGTCGAAGGCTTTGATAAGCAGCGACACGTTATAATTGCTCCCTCCGTAAGAAATCATACGCACAGGTACTTCTTTCATCGCTTGAATGATACGAGCTTCGAATCCGACATTGTCCCATTCCAGATCACCCACAACACATACAATCACCATATCTTCATCGACTGTGACTGTCCCGAATTTCTTCAGATCATTAACGATCTCATCCAAATGTTTGCGATTGTCTATCGTCACTGAAACGCCAACTTCAGAGGTTGTGATCATATCTATCGGTGTCTGATATTCTTCAAATATTTCAAATACTTTTCTGAGGAATCCTGTGGCCAGCAACATTCTTCCGCTCTTTATCTTGATGGCTGTGATGTTATCTTTGGCAGCAACAGCCTTGATTTTTCCTTTTTCCAGCTCGTTAGAGACGATTGTGCCCGGAGCTTCCGGCTGCATAGTGTTCAGCAGACGGACAGGAATATTATTTACTTTTGCAGGCTGAATGCAGGTTGGGTGAAGTATTTTTGCACCAAAATAGGCAAGCTCGGCAGCTTCTTCAAAATGCAGATAACGTACAGGTTGTGTGTTTGCAACCACACGCGGGTCATTATTATGCATGCCGTCGATATCAGTCCAGATCTGTATTTCTTCAGCATCAATAGCTGCTCCGATCAGTGAAGCGCTATAATCGCTTCCGCCACGCTGCAGATTATCAATCTCTCCATAGGCATTACGGCAAATATAGCCTTGTGTAATATATAGATCGGCTTCTTTGTTTTCATTCAACAGCTTGAGCAGCTTATCTTTGATATAGAAAGGATCAGGTTCTGCATTTTTGTCGGTGCGCATATATTCCAATGCAGGAAGCAGAACGGATTTGTATCCACATTCTTGTAGATAAAGAGTCATCATTCCTGTAGAAATAAGTTCACCTTGCGCCAGAATGACTTTTTCTTCAAACATGGTGAAAAGGTCTTTTGTAAAAGCCCTGATCGTATCGAAATGAAGTTTTACATATTCACGAGCTTTCTTTTTATATTCGTCGGTGCTGTATAATTCGTCAATATGTCCAAGATACAACTTGGTCAACTTGTTGATGATCTCGTTTGCTCCATCAGGATTTTTCTTGTAGAGATAGTCGGAAATCTCAACTAACGAATTGGTCGTGCCTGACATGGCCGACAACACGATGATGTTACATTCGCCCGTAATAAGTTTTGCTACATTTTTCATCCTTTGTGCAGAACCTACGGATGTACCGCCGAACTTTAAAACTTTCATTTCTATAGTTTATTAATTTGTCTTTGTTTAGTACTATTTCGTGTGCAAAGTTACATAAAAAATTATTCACCGACATCACTAAGATAACCATTCTCACATTTTACTATGCGTGCTGGAAAATTATGCACCAGTGTATAGTTGTGAGTTGTCATAATGACAGTCCTCCCTTTTTCGCAAATATCATGCAACAGTTTTACAAGTTGCCCGCTCGTTTCCGGATCAAGATTTCCTGTCGGTTCATCCGCCAGAATCAGCGGTGGATCATTGAGTAGTGCTCGCGCAATGACAATGCGTTGCTGTTCGCCTCCGGACAGTTCGTGGGGCATTTTATAACCTTTGTCTTGCATGCCTACCTGCGACAGAACTTTCTCTATTCGCTCTTGAATATCTGTTTTTTTCTTCCACCCGGTAGCTTTTAAAACAAACTCCAAATTTCTGTATATAGATCGGTCTGTCAACAACTGAAAATCTTGAAATATAATTCCCAGTTTGCGCCGCAGATATGGAATATCTTTCTTCTTCATCCTGCAAAGGTTGTAATCAAGCAGTTGTGCCTCACCCGTTTTAATAGGTATTTCGCAGTAAAGTGATTTGAGCAGACTGCTTTTTCCGGTACCTACTTTACCTATGACGTACACAAACTCTCCGTTATGCAGAGTGAGAGAAGCTTCGTGAAGAACAACGTTCTCTTTTCGGCAGATATCAACACCTTTCATATTGAGCAGGACAGTCTCTTCCATGATGATCAGCCTTTATGTCTTTTCTTCAGTTCGACCGCAAGATCCTCTATGCGCAGACCTTTGCTTGTAAGTAATACGATGAGGTGATAAATCAGGTCGGAAGCTTCGTAAATGAGACGATCATCTGTCCCGTTTGTTGCTTCGATAATAGTCTCTACAGCTTCTTCTCCTACTTTTTGCGCCATACGATTCACACCGCTTTTAAAAAGCGAAGTTGTATATGAACCTTCGGGCATCTCTTTGTGGCGACGATCGATGAAGTCCTGTAAATATTTGAGGAACATGATATCTTCTTCATTTTTATCGTCAAAACAGGTGTCAGCTCCGGTGTGACAGACAGGCCCTGCAGGAATGGCTTTGATGAGTAAGGTATCGTTATCACAGTCGGATGCGATGCTTACAACAGCGAGGGTGTTACCACTGGTCTCACCTTTCATCCAAAGCCGTTGTTTGGTGCGGCTGTAGAAAGTAACTTTCCCTGTTTCTTGGGTTTTATTGAAAGCCTCTTCATTCATAAACCCCAACATTAAAACTTTGCTGGTATTGTTGTCTTGTATGATGGCGGGAACCAATCCGCCCATTTTTTCAAAATCTAATTTCATTATATTATTGTGTTATTTTATAATCTGATATTAATTCCTTCTTGATGTAAGTATTGCTTCAGTTCAGTTATATTTATTTCGCCGAAGTGGAAAACGCTTGCTGCCAGTGCAGCATCGGCTTTGCCATCTTTAAACGCATCCCGGAAATGCTCCATTTTCCCTGCGCCTCCTGAGGCAATTACCGGAATATGCAGCTGTTCGAACAAGGTGGCCAATGCTTCGTTGGCATAACCGTCTTTTACACCATCGTGCGTCATGCTTGTGAAAAGAATTTCACCTGCACCACGTTCTTCGGCTTCCTGTGCCCATTGAAACAGGTGTTTGTTGGTTGGTACACGCCCTCCGTTCAGATAACAAAGCCAGTCATTGTTTTCAAAATTTGCATCAATAGCAACTACGCATACCTGATTTCCATAGCTCTTCGCGATATTTTCGATCAGAGAGGGATTGCGTAGCGCTGCAGAGTTGATTGACACCTTGTCGGCACCGGCAGAAAGAAGCCGGTCGACATCCGACAATTCATTGATTCCTCCGCCAACAGTGAAGGGAATACTTATATGTGCAGCCACTTTTTTTACCAGTTCAGTGAAGGTTTTCCGTCCTTCAAAAGAGGCAGTAATATCCAGATACACCAGTTCGTCGGCTCCATCGCGGCTATACTGCGCACCTAAAGCTACCGGATCACCCGCATCACGGAAGTTAACGAAATTGATGCCTTTGACAGTCTTGCCGTCCTTGATATCCAAACAGGGTATAATTCTTTTTGCCAACATATTATATTCTTGTTTTTATGTAAATCGGAGCAAGTCCTTAATTTGTAATCTCCCTTCGTAGAGGGCTTTCCCGAAGATAACAGCCGGAATACCTGCTTCGTTCAGTTTCTCAATATCTTCTATAGAACTTACGCCTCCGCTAGCAATCAGATAGATGAGCGGGACATTCTTTTTGATCTCTTTATAAAGCCCAATCGAAGGTCCTTGCAACATTCCGTCACGTTGTATATCAGTACAGATCACTTTGGTTATTCCCTGACCATAATAACCTTGTATGAAAGGAATCAGATCTTTGTCTGTTGTTTCTTTCCAGCCGTGTATGGCAATCTTTTTATTATTGCAATCCGCTCCGAGGATTATTTTCTTGGAACCGTATTTTGTAATCCATGTGGCAAATTTATCAGGTTCTGTTACAGCGATGCTTCCACCTGTAATCATACGCGCGCCACTGTTGAAAGCAATTTCCAGATCACCATCCTCTTTGATGCCTCCTCCGAAATCGATAATCAACGAAGTGCGGGAAGCAATATGTTCTAATGTACGATAATTGACAATATGACCTAATCGTGCACCGTCCAGATCAACGACGTGCAGATATTGGATACCGTGATCTTCGAATTGTTTAGCCACATCAAGAGGATCTTCGTTGTATATTTTTTTTGTGTCGTAATCGCCTTTAGTAAGCCGTACGCACTTCCCATCAATCAAGTCTATGGCAGGAACCAGTCTAATCATATCCATTCAAAGTTTTAGAAAGTTCTTTAATATTGATTCACCGATAGAGCCGCTTTTTTCCGGATGAAATTGTGTGGCATAGAAATTTGCTTTGTGCATGGATGCGCTGAACGGAATTATATATTCGCAAGTCGCGGCAGTCCAGTTATTGACAGGAACATAATAGCTGTGAACAAAATACACGTATTGTTCCTCAAAAGATTTGTCAAACAATTCACCCTTGAGATTTTTTATAGAGTTCCATCCCATGTGCGGCACTTTATCCTCATGTTTTGTAGGAATGAATTTTTTTACTTCGGTATCAAAAATATTCATGCATTCAGTACTTCCTTCTTCCGAAAATCTGCACATGAGCTGCATGCCGATGCAGATGCCCAGCACGGGCTGTTTCAAGTCTTTGATCAGCATGTCTAATTTGTGTTCACGCAGATAGTGCATTGTTGATGAAGCTTCTCCCTGTCCCGGAAAGATTACTTTGTCGGCTTTATGCAGAAGTTCGGCATCGGCAGTGATAACAGCATCAATACCTAGACGTTTCAATGCATAGTCAACCGAATAGATATTTCCAGCGTTGTATTTTATAATTGCTACATCCATTTTACTACCTTTTATAATTGCGTTGCAAAGCTAACAAATTATCACGACATATAGCTTTTAGGGTTACAAAATCTTACGTTCTTGTTGCTGTTGAGCAAATAAATGCATTTATATTTGATATATTTTGAATAAAGAAGATCTTTAATGTAATCACTTTATTATCAATGTAAATAAAAAAATGTTGAAAAAAATTTGCAAGAGTGTTGCGTAATTGAAATAAACGATCTATTTTTGCACCACGTTTCGAGAGAGAAGCGTAGAAAAATTCTGGTGCGTTAGTTCAGCTGGTTAGAATACATGCCTGTCACGCATGGGGTCATGGGTCCGAGTCCCATACGCACCGCATAAGGAAGTCTCTGATTTTATAAGTCAGAGATTTTTTTTATGTTTACATTTCATTGGTTTTGTTGGAAAGATCTTTTATATTTGCATGACAAAATTATTGTTATATGGATGTAAAGAAGCATGTCACAGGCGTTCAACATATAGGAATCCCTACAACTAATATGGATGAGACTGTTTGTTTTTACCAAAGTTTGGGTTTTGTAACCGAATATCAGACGATCAATGAAAAGGTGGCTTTTTTAACTTTAGGCAATCTTACAATGGAAGTTTATGAAAATAAGAAAGCAGTGATGGCTGTCGGAGCTATTGATCATGTTGCATTGGATGTGACTGATATTGATCAGGTTTTTGAGTCTGTGAGACAGAAGGGCTTCACATTGCTTGATGACAAAGTGCAGTCGCTTCCATTTTGGGAACATGGTGTGAAATTTTTTACTATCTTGGGTCCCAATAAAGAAAAGATTGAATTCTGCGAGAAATTGAAATCATAAAAATCTATCACATCATGCAAATCTATCACGACAATGCGAACAGTCGTGCCTTCGTCGAAATTGAAGGTGTCGAAGCTGAGGTGGAGTATCGTCTGGCAGACGGCTACCTCGACATTACCCACACGTTTGTTCCTTCACCGCTTGAAGGGCGGGGCATCGCGTCACAACTCGTAAAGTTCGCGTACGATTATGCCCGGAATGAAGGTCTAAAACCTCGAGCTACTTGTCCTTATGCGAAAACATGGCTTGATAAACATCCGGAATATAAAGGATGAGGATCAATATGCCTTTGATAGCCAGTCTGTAATAAGAATAGCCTTCGCTTATACAGCCGCTTAAGCTATTCGGATTTGTTTTTCAGACTATTATTTTCCACGTTTTATTACGGATATTTTATATCTATAATTTATGGAAGAATTTTCGCACAGGCCCGAAAGAATCATTTAGATGTGTTAGCATATCCGTATACACTTGTTCTGTTTGATAGTTTTTTTGGGTTGAGCACTCAGCTAATAATACTAATGTCATACTTATAAGAATATCGGGATTTACCGAGACAAAATTAATATGATTTGTTATTTAGCAAGTGGTTTCGTATTATTTGCATCTATGGATAGTGTTTATAGCTACATAATTCCAGATAGAAGACGACTGTTAATCTTCATCCCGTTTGTCGGTGAATTTGTAGTTCGCGAATGAAGTGGATGGGAATTCAAAGATTTGGTCAGGAATGTTTCCGCTTTTGAAGTTTGATATTTTCACTGTTGTCCAAAAGAAAGCAACCTTGATCCGGAGACTTTTAGGATGATAAGTATTGCTGTCGATTAAGCCGATTATCTCGCGGATACCTGTAATTCCTGCATTTTTTACATTGATTGACAACCAGTAACCTTCTTGAGTATTTTTCCAACTGTATTTGAAATCCGTCATGTTGTATTTGAATTTGCTCAGATAATTGTTTTTCTTGTCGGAGTCGGATTTGTATATTTCCACGGTCTTTTTTTTCTTGTCAACCATGTAAGCTGTTACTCCATCGTCCCATGAAGCATATCGCGATTCGTTGTATCGTGTTTTCTTTCCTTTATAGCAAATGTCGCCCGCAGTCTTGTATATACCAATTATGTTTACCTCATAATGAAGTGCAGAACCTTGCGGGCCGAACACCATTTGGAATGTACGATTGAACAGGTGTTGAGCCTGTTGAGCATTTGTTGTATTCTGTGCTACGGTCTCCGGAAAAGACATCAAGCAGAGAAGCAGCATGAAAGCTATGCAAATTAGAGATGATTTTTGTCGCATAATAGTTCCTTTATGAACTGACAAAGTTAATAAAATGTGCACGCAATGAAAAACCATATCCGATTTCTTGCAAGGCTGTAGCTGAATTTTTCAATACCCAGTTGTTATTCTTTTGAATTTTTTTATGAAACGATGTCTGAGCATGTTCTCAAAAAACAAAAACATTCAACATATAACCTTCCCGGAAAAAGATCGATTTCCTTTCTATTTCTATTCGAGTCGAATATCAAATACCGTCGCATTTACCAGTTATTTATCTTAGATATTAGCGCTTACTGATCAGAATGAAAATAGTATATACTTTTGGGTACTAAAATAGTATACATTTTTAGACCAAATATTATATCTTTTTTAGAATAAATTGCATGAACTTAAGCGTTTTTCAGGAAGGGCTGTTGAATTCTTTTAATGGGGACGGCATCTTCTGGTTCTTCTTAATCGATTGGAAATGCTAAATTTCTCCTTTCTTTCTTTTCTTTATATATAGCAACTACCCTCTCATGTCGATTTTTTTTGTAAGAATCTAATGATGAAAATGTTACCGGACTTATCCTTAGGATATGAAAATGTAAATTGTGCATAAGTTTTTTATAATCAGATTATTATTCTTTACGTGATAAAAGTTTTATAAAGCGTTCGTAAGTAGTTTGGATTTTATTTTTACCTTTGCCAACGGCATAGCTAGACACAACGCGATAAGTTGAATGCAACGAATAAATAACATCAGATCATTTGCCTGTATGGGCCTCGGAGCATGTGCATTGCTCCCGGTAAGTTTGTTGGCTCAGAATAAGCAGACGAACGATCTCCGAAAACCGAATGTAATATTTATTTATGCAGACGATTTAGGTTATGGCGATTTGCAATGTTACGGGGCGACACGTGTATCTACGCCCAATGTTAATCAGCTGGCTACATCCGGAATTCGTTTTTTGAATGCTCATGCAACAGCCTCGACGAGTACACCTTCGCGCTACTCGGTATTGACGGGCGAATACGCTTGGCGACGTCCGGGTACGGATATTGCTGCCGGAAATGTCGGGATGATTATTCGCCCCGAACGTTACACTATCGCCGATATGTTCAAGAATACGGGCTACACAACAGGGGCTGTCGGCAAATGGCATCTTGGACTTGGCGATAAGACCGGTCAACAAGATTGGAATGCACCGCTGTCTACAGGGCCAGGTGATCTGGGTTTTGATTATTCATACATTATGGCAGCTACGGGCGACCGTGTGCCGTGTGTTTTTATTGAGAACGGATGTGTTGTGAACTACGATCCGTCAGCTCCTATAGAAGTGAGTTATACTACTCCGTTTAAAGGAGAACCTTTGGGGAAGGATCATCCGGAACTGCTTTATAACCTCAAGGCTAGTCATGGTCATGATATGGCAATTGTTAATGGCATCGGTCGTATCGGTTATATGAAAGGTGGAGGAAAAGCGTTGTGGAAAGATGAAAATATTGCCGATTCATTGACAATTCATGCGGTCGATTTTATCAATAAAAACAAGAATCACCCATTTTTTCTCTATCTGGCTACAAATGATGTACATGTTCCACGTTTCCCTCATGTACGTTTTAGAGGCAAAAGCTTGATGGGATTGCGAGGCGAAGCTCTTTTACAATTTGATTGGACTGTAGGTAGGGTGATTGAGACTCTTGAGAAAGCCGGCATTCGTAATAATACTTTGATTATTCTTTCAAGCGATAACGGTCCGGTTCTTGATGATGGATATGTTGATCGTGCGGTTGAACTGGCCGGAACACATAAACCCGGTGGTCCGCTTCGGGGAGGAAAATATAGTGCTTTTGAAGCGGGTACTTGTGTACCTGCTATTGTCAGTTGGCCTGAGAAAATAAGAAAAGAACAAGTGACAGATGTTTTGGTTTCGCAGATAGACTGGTTCAGATCACTTTCTACGCTTATTGGAGCAATGCTGCCTCAAGGAGCAGCCCCGGATAGTTTTGACCGTTTAGGAAATTGGCTCGGACAAGATACAACGGATCGGCGGTGGGTGATTGAGCAGGCAGCAGATCATACTCTTTCTGTTCGTACAAAAGACTGGAAGTATATTGAACCCAGTGATGGAGAACCTAATACTGGTAAGTTTACTAATATTGAAACCGGTTATCGGAAATCTCCGTCGTTGTATGATATGCGAAAGGTGGATGAACAGGAAGAAGAGGCGCTAAAGCATCCGGAAATTGTATTCCAGCTTCAGGAAATACTAAAAGATGTTCGCGCTTTGGATTTAAATGCAAAATAAAATCAGAAATATCCGGAACAAAATTAACTTTGCGCGGTTAATAATTTAATTAGAAAGGGACATGTTTGGTTTGTTAAGTAAAGGAGTAGTGATAGGAGTATTGGTTTCTGCCCCGATGGGTCCGGCAGGAATGCTGTGCATACAACGGACATTGAATAAAGGTCGTTGGCATGGCTTTGTTACAGGATTGGGCGCAGCTACTTCCGATGTGATTTATGCAATAATTACATGTCTTGGCATGGGTGTAGTTGTTAATTTTGTAGAAGCGAATGAAGCCCCTTTGGAATTATTGGGAAGTTTAGTTCTGGGCGTTTTCGGTTATTATATTTTTAAAAGCAATCCGCTTGCAGGAATACAAAAGCAGAAGGAAAAGAAACTATCTTTCACGCAGGACTATATTACGTCATTTATTTTAACATTCAGCAATATGCTGATTGTTCTGTTGTATATAGGTTTGTTTGCCCGCTTGGGTTTTGTGCTGCCGGAGTATTCTGTGTGGATGTTGCTTTGGGGAGTCGCATGCATCGGTTTGGGTGCGGTTCTGTGGTGGTTTGGGATCACCTATTTCGTGTCAAGATTAAAAAAATGGTTTAATATACGAGGTATATGGCTATTGAATCGTATAGTGGGGTCTATTATTATTATTCTGTCTGTTGTCGGATTAATATCAGTTTTACTGACTTCCTATTTTCATTTGCCGTTACTCCAAATTTGCAATTAGAGATGAAAATAGTTAAAGTGCCATATTTGCCAACATTGGATGTGTTGGATTTATCTTCTGTAGATTTTTTACTGGAGAGCAAAGCGCAAAGGGAATATATTGATACAATCAATTGGACAGAATATCCTTATAAGCCGATAGTGGCATTTGATATAGCTCGTACGGATGTTAATTTATATATACGCTATTTTGTAAGAGGAAATTCATTGAAGGCTGTTTGGCTGGAAGACGGTTCCCCTGTATATACGGATAGTTGCGTGGAGTTTTTCATGAAGCGCGTAGAAGATACAAATTATTATAATTTCGAGTTCAACTGTATTGGCGTATGCGATGCTTCTTATAGAAAGTCACGGGAGGAAAAAGTAACGCTGACTTCTGAACAGTTTGCATCGATCAGACGTTATTCCTCATTGCCTCTAATTGCTTTTCCGGAAAAACGTGATGTTTATGATTGGGAACTGATTGTCGCAATACCTTTTGTAGTGATGGGATTGGACCCTGAAAATTTACCTGAAAAGATTCAGGGCAACTTCTATAAGTGTGCAGACGAAACAGCTTTTCCGCATTTTGTTAGTTGGAATCCTATTGATTTACCTTCTCCTGATTTTCATTGTCCGGAATTTTTTGGTGAAATTTACTTATGATAGTTAAATAATTGATAATCAATCTTTGCATTTGATTTGTTAATTTCTTTTTTGTCTTTTTACTAGTGAATCTTTAGAAAATAAAAGAAATGTTTTAAAAAAAACGCTCAAATATGTTTGCAATATAAAAACTATTATTTATATTTGCACAATAAGAATTCGTTTAGTTAAGCTTAATAATACCATAAAAATATATGCCTATGTGAAATGAGTAGTAAAAAAAGTGAAGGAGCATTATCTCTAAGATGATATGCCCTATTTTATACAGTTACTAAATTAAATAATCATTTATCATTTTTATTTATGGAGAAAGCGTTTAAACTATCGTTTAGTGCGATAGCAAAGGTTTCCACCCTTTGTTTAATGTTCTCCGCCTTTTCAGCAAATGCAACCGAAGTAATGGCATCCGATGTAACGGGTGTCTCGGTTGCAGCAATTGTTCAACAGAACGGAAAGATTACTGGTACCGTTGTTGATACGAAAGGCGAGCCTGTTATTGGCGCGAACGTTGTGGAAAAAGGAACAACTATCGGTACAATTACCGATATGGATGGTCGGTTCACTTTGGAGGTAAAGCCGGGCGTTACGCTCGAAATCTCTTACATTGGTTATGTAACCCAAACGATGCAGGCTACAAAGACGATGAAAATTTCCTTAAAGGAAGATACACAGAAGTTGGATGAGGTTGTTGTTGTTGGTTATGGCACGCAGCAGAAGAAGGATATCACAGGTTCTGTAGCTGTTGTTGATACCAAGGATCTTTTAAAAACCCCGTCATCATCTGTAACAGAACAGTTACAAGGACGCGCCGCCGGTGTTGTAATCGGTTCGAGTGGTTCACCGGGTACTTCTGCTATGGTTCGTATTCGTGGTGTCGGCACAGTTAATGATAATGGACCGTTATACGTTATTGATGGTGTCTCTACACGTGATCAGAACCTGAATACCATCAACCCGAACGATGTTGAAAGTATGCAGGTATTAAAAGATGCGTCGGCAGCTGCAATCTACGGTGCACAAGCATCAAACGGCGTTATTTTGATTACGACAAAGAAAGGAACAAAGAGCGGCCAGCCTAAACTGTCGTTCGACGGTTATTTGGGAACCTCTAATACAACGAAAAAGTATGACGTATTGAATTCAAAAGATCGTCTGGCTGTTGAATGGGCGGCTCAAAAGGGTGCAAATGCAATAGCTGGATCCAGCGCATTACCATCACATCCTCAGTTTGGGACAGGGGCCACCCCCTCCATTCCAAATTATTTGACCGTTACGGGTGCCAATGGAAGAACGGACATTGATCCGAATACCTATTCATTTCCGGGCAGTGTTATCACCACTTTCGACCCTAATGAAGGTACCGACTGGTGGAATGTTATCGATAGAACAGGTATTATTCAGAACTATCAGTTGACACTTTCAGGTGGTACAGATAAAGGACAATATCTGATGTCGGCCAACTATTTTGATCAGCAAGGTACTGTTAAATATCAGTATTACAGAAGATATCAGGTCCGTTCTAATACCTCTTTTAATCTTCGCAGCTGGTTGCGTGTAGGTGAGAATATGACTTATGCATGGACTAAGGATGATGGGTTGAACTCCGGTTCAAGCGAATCAACGCCATATTCATGGACCTATCGTGCTTCCCCATGGGTTCCTGTTTATGATATTCAGGGACATTTTTCCGGGTCTAAGATCGCAGGCTCAGGAAACTGGCAGAACCCGTTGGCTGTCGTTGAACGTCCTAAAGACAACTATTGGTCAAACAGTCGTCTGTTTGGTAACATGTGGGCAGAGGTTGATCTTTTTAAAGGACTTAATTTCCGCACAAACTTCGGTCTTGATGGTCATACCAACTACAGCTACCATATGGATAAAAAGAATCTTGAATTTTCTGAAACTTCTGGTATCAACAGTTTTACCGAAACGGCAGGCTTTAATTTCCGCTGGGTATGGACGAATACGTTGACTTATAATGTTATGTTCAACAACAAACATAAATTGAATGTTTTGTTGGGAACTGAAGCTATTAAGGATAATGTGGGTCGTGGCATTGAAGGTTATCGTCAAAATTATTTGTTTGAAGATAATCAGAATACTTGGACTTTGGCAATGGGCGAAAATAATAACAACCGTACTAATAATTCGTTTTTTGACGGGAAATTTACTTTGTTTGGACTTTTCGGTCGTGTGGATTATGACTATGCTAGCAAGTATTTGATAACGGCAATTGTTCGTCGGGATGGTGTTTCTCGTTTCTCAAAAGATAATCGTTATGGTGTTTTTCCATCCGTTTCTCTCGGCTGGCGTATTTCTCAGGAAGGATTCATGGAAAATACAAAATCATGGCTGGACGATTTGAAACTCCGTGCAGGCTATGGTGTTACAGGTAACTCCGATGTTCCTCGCGCAACCAACTATGCTTATGAGTTTACAACAGATCCGACACATACGAATTACGATTTTACAGGCTCTCAGAGCTCGGCAAATTTGGGCTATCGATTGGGTCTAATAGGTAATCCTGATACGAAATGGGAGAAAACGCAGATGACTAATGTCGGAATTGATGCCACATTTTTAAATGGAAAGTTCTCAACAAATATGGAGTATTACTATAAGAAGACGTCTGATATGCTCGTTGCGGCATCTTATTCAAGTATGGCCGGAGAAGCAGATCGTCCTTATGTGAATATCGGCAGCATGAAGAATACCGGTTTTGAATGGATGATCAGCTATCAAGATCACTCTGGTGACTGGAATTGGGGTTCTTCTCTTAATCTCTCGCATTACAAGAACGAAGTGCTTAAGCTTGGTGATTCTGATGATTATGCATTGTGGGGCAATTCTGATCGTATTTCAGGATCTGTATCAAAAACTGTAAAGGGTCATGCTGTAGGTGAATTCTACGGATATAATATTACAGGTTTTTATGAATCAGCCGAAGAAGCTGCAAAACTTGTTCCATTGGGAGAAACAGCGGGTAAATATGATCCTGCTAAATTCGTAGGGAAATATAAATATGAAGATGTAGATGGCAATGGTAAGATTACAACTGATGATCGTAAATTCCTGGGATCACCTCATCCTAAAGTAACTATCGGTTGGAATACTAATGTCGGGTATAAGAATTTTGATTTTTCAATGTTCTGGTATTCATCTCTTGGAAACAAGATTTTCAATGGCGCCAAGTATTTTACCGATTTCTGGATGTTTAATGGTAATCGTTCAACTCGTATGCGCGATTTGTCATGGGAACCTGGGAAGAAAGATGCTATCCTGCCTATTCTGGATAAGTCCGATAGTAGATCAGGTACGAATTCCAATTCTTACTATGTTGAAAATGGCTCATTTGCACGCTTGAAAAACTTGATTGTAGGTTATACATTCCCGAAGACTATTCTGTCGAAGGCTGGTATTCAAAGATTGCGTTTGTATATACAGGCTGAGAACCTTTGCACCATTACGAAGTATAAAGGACTTGATCCGGATATTTCAAACCGAGATAAAACGGCAAGCGGCGGTGACCTCCAAAAGGGTATTGATGTTGGTGGGCAGCCTACTACACGTGAATTTTTGTTTGGTGTGAATTTTGAATTTTGATCATCAAATGGCTTATTTTTAAATAATTAATAGTGATATATTATGAGAAGAAATATATTAATCATGTCTATAGGTTTGGTAGGTGCTCTATCCCTTTCTTCTTGTGGAGAATCATTTCTTTATCAAGACCCGCAGGGAAGTATTTCAGAATCTGCACTTCAAAATCAAACTGGAATAGATTTGTTGGTTACATCTGCATATGCTAATTTAACGGAAAATGATTGGGGTGCAACTCCATTCAATTGGGTTTTTGGCAGTATTATGGGTGGCGATGCCAATAAAGGTTCGGATGCAGGCGACCAGTCTGTAGTAAACGAAATCGAAATGTTCGGTCCGCTGACTACGAATGATTATGTGAGTCAGAAGTGGAACTGGGTTTATAAGGGTATTCAAAGAGCTGATATGGCTTTGCGAGTTTTGTCAGAAACGGAAGGTATTCCGTCGGATTTTGTCAATAAGAGACAAGGCGAATTGTTTTTTCTCCGTACACTTTTTTATTTTGAAGGAGTGAAACTTATGGGACCTAAAGCTATCGCCTGGGTACCTTGGGATAATAAAGATAACGATCCTAAAGTGTATAACGGGACCGATATTTATCCGAATATTGAAGAAGAAATAACAAAAGCTATAGGATTGCTTCCTGCAACACAGTCAGAGGCCGGTCGTGCTAATAAATGGGCAGCAATGGCCTTGAAGGCTAAAATTCTTATGCAGGAAGGCAAGATGAGTGAAGCTAAACCTATTTTGGCAGACATTTTGACAAATGGTGTGACTTCAACGGGTGCAAAATATGGTTTGGAAGACGATTTTAATGCCAATTTTGATGCATTTACTGATAATGGAAAGGAATCTATTTTTGCAGCTCAGAATTCTTTGGATGCAAATAATAATGGTCTTCCTGGTTTTAGTTTGAACTATCCTCATAATGTAAGCACGGATGCTCCGGGCGGATGCTGCGGATTCTTCCAGCCTTCTTATGATTTGGCAAATGCTTATCAGACGCAGGATGGTCTTCCTTATTTAGATAATTCTTACAGACAAAAGCCAAGCGTATCTTATTTTGATGACGCTTCGGCCGGAGGCTCTGATGGAGGATACAAAAATCGCTTGGATGTTCCTGTAGATCCTCGTTTGGATATTGCTATAGGCCGTCAAGGTGTGCCTTATAAAGATTGGGGTATCTGCTTTACTAAAGGTTATGGTATTCGTGAAAGAATCAATGGTGGTATATTCCTGCCAAAGAAACATGTATGGACAAAAGCAGAAGAGGATGCAGGTTATGCTTCTCGTAACAAATATGATGGTTGGGCTCCGGCAGTGGCTTTGAATATGGAGTATTTGTCTGTCCGTGATATGATTCTTCTTTATGCTGAATGTCTTGCCAATGACGGCGAACTTTCTGCTGCTATGGAACAGGTGAACAAGATTAGAACAAGAGCTGCTCTTGCTGTCAATCAGCCCAAATGGGGCTCCGCAGCAAACAAACAGGTATATTCAATAAAGAATTATCCTTCTTCTCATCCGGCATTTACCGATAAGGCTACTTGTATCAAGGCTATTCGTTTTGAACGTCGTTTGGAGCTGGCTATGGAAGGACAACGTTGGTATGACTTGTCTCGTTGGTCTTTGACAGATCCTACAATCATGCAGAAGGAAACTTCAGAATATGTAACTTATGAGAAACAGTTTATCAATAAGTTCAGTTCTGCAGCTCTATCATTCAGCCATACCTATTTGTTTGTTCCGCAAGGTCAGATCGAAACAAAGGGGAGTGATCCTGATGGAAAACCATACTTGGTTCAGAATGAAGGTTGGTAATTGATTGTATGATTTAAATATACGAAAAGGATCTGTTTAAGCAGGTGCTTAATTAATAAGATTTCTAGTCAGGGGGATGGTAAGTGAATCCATCCCCTTTTATTAATCAAGAAATGAATAATATGAAAACAAATTCAAACTTTATACTTATTGTTTTAATCTCAATATTGTCTCTTTCTTGCGTTTCATGCAAGCAGCAGACCTCTTCTTTTAAAGATTTTTCCTTTAGTTATACAATGCAATCAGTCAATGTTTATACTGTGACTACAGTTATAGACAGTAAGAAGAATTGTCAAATAAGGAAGGAAAATATTTTCATGAATCGTGTCGAGAAATCACCAACTATTAAAACAAACTCTGTGAAATTGAACGATAATGAGTATAAACAGATAGTAACCTTTTTGAAAGAAGCTGAACTATTTGACATGAAAGATAGCTATGGTTTTGACAGTAAAACAGTTAAAAATACGGATGATATTATTTTTCAGATTGTCTTTAAGGCTGATGGCAGAGAAAAGTTTATTACCATAAAAGGAACGCCTTTAGCACAGTTTAATCCGGGGTTTGTCAAACTGATAAAATCCATGAATGATTTGATGAATCGCTACGGACAATAATTAGTATAGCGTATGATTGTTTCTTAAATGCACTTTTTTTGCGAAATATTTGCAAAGACAAAAAAAACATATACCTTTGCAGCGCAAAACACAAGAGTGTATCATTATTGCGGAAGTAGCTCAGTTGGTAGAGCATAACCTTGCCAAGGTTAGGGTCGCGGATTCGAGTTCCGTCTTCCGCTCATTTCTTTCACAGAATGGATGCTCGAATGGTGGAATAGGTAGACACGAAGGACTTAAAATCCTTTGGCCATTGCGGCTGTGCGGGTTCAAGTCCCGCTTCGAGTACAGAATGTTTTGAATGGATTATTGCGGAAGTAGCTCAGTTGGTAGAGCATAACCTTGCCAAGGTTAGGGTCGCGGATTCGAGTTCCGTCTTCCGCTCAACATAAAAGCTTCGGCATCTGACTATGATGACGAAGCTTTTGGTTTGTTCGCATTACGTTGAAAAACATATACTCCCTCAAATACTTGTCTGACATGAGAACATTTCGATTACTGATTACTTGTACGTTGCTGTTGCTGTTGCTGATGATAGCAGCTCCTTTTTGGTGTAGTGCGAAGTCTAAAACTAAGAAGGTTTATATGAGTTATGTTTTGCATGGAAATATGAATTATGACCGTTATGTGCGACCGACAATCTGGCGCGACTTTCCGGTCATTTACAATAATCTGCTTGATTTTATGGACGAACATCCCGATTTTAAAGGACAGGTACAATTTTCGGGACAAACATTCAAATCGTTACAGCAAGCGGCTCCAAATGTGATTGCGCATGCATTGAGTATTCATAAACGAGGACAACTGAACTTCACTGGAACTTTTTATTCCGAACCGGTGAATGTGAATATGGATGGTGAAACGAATTATCGTTGTGCCTGGCTTGGAACGTCTATTATTGAAGATGCTGTCGGTTCAACTGATGGATTCTATCTGCAGGAACGCGCTTATCATCCGCAATTGCCTTGGATATTGAACCATGCTCATGTTTCATGGGTCCCGGTTATCACAGGTGATGATGCTTTTTTTCCGTTTAAGTTGAAAGGAATGGACGGTTCAGTAACTACCTGCGTACCTATTACCAGAGACAGCATAGTGGAAAAAATTAAACGTGCGCCGCAAAACAGTTTGATATTGATTGAAGAGGATTATGAAATTCCGCAGAGTTTCGTAAATACTTATAGGGCTGTTAGCGAGTTTGATAAAGTGATGCCGGATATCGAAGTAGAATGGATAACGGTAAAGGATTACATTCATAAGTATGGAACAAAAGGCGAGCATTATGTTGACCATGCTGCAAAAGCAAAGGATAGAGATAATGGCACTTATTCGCGTTGGACGGCCGATCCGTTAGATATCATCGTGCAGAATTATACCAATCATGCAATGGCTGATTTTCGTTCGGCTACAATTATGAACGGACTGATGAAATATGTCTGCGATGAACAGTTGGATGTTCCTTTTGTCGAGACGGATGTGACGTTGAAACATGATCCGCTGGTTTGGAATATTGAGTGTGCAAATTTATATCCGGATATCGAACAGACCTACTTAACGCATGATGGAGAAGTAACGGAAATGACTAAAGCTGAACATTTTTTGTTATGGGCTGTGAACAGTGATGCCAAGGGATGGAATCCGCTGTATGAGAAACGTCGCGAACGCATTAACTCGTTTGAGAACAGTAGTAATCTCTCGCAATCTGTTATTTACAAGGGAATGGATTTTTTGAGTAGACGAATCAGGCTTTTAGGGTATGATAAATATTTTATGCTTTTCAATGCCCAACAACAACGAAGCAAAATAGTTGCTTTGAGAACGGAATCGCCTTATGCCGTTTACGATTATTCAACAGGGAAAAAGTTGAAAAGCCAGTGTATACGGATAGATGGACATTGTACGCTCCGTTTTGAGACTCAGTTACCGGCGTATGGGTATAAGGTCGTTGCTTTGAAGCGAATAGAAAGGGCTGAGACAGAATCATGGCAGTCGGGTAATCAGATTTCTGCCGGTCAGTTTACTTTGACTGCCGATAACGGAAAGGTTGTTCTAAAGGTTGGAAATAAATGCATGGATATTTTGCTTGATTCATTCAAGATTAAAGCATTGGCTGAGGTTACCGATGGAACGGCGGATGATGTTTGGCGTAACGCAAAAGCTTATGGGGATGCGCGTATTTTTGTGCAGAATGATTTTTACCCTCAACTTCGTATTGAAAAGCAGATTGACTGGCTGATACATCTACAGCAAACCTTTACTATTATTGATGATAAGATTTTGTGTGATGTGAATTTTGTATTCCCGCATCCGACTTTGATTCGAAAGATGGGACCGGCAAAAGGACGCGTTTATGATCCTCAGGGGCTTACATTAATGATTCGTACACATCAGTCCGGACAGATGTTCTATGATATTCCTTTCGGAATGTCGACCTATGATAAACCCGGTGTCAGCTATTTTTGTCCATTAAGTACTTGTTTTTATCAGTATACTGCGGGAGGCGGACTCATGATTACGCCGCAAACAGGCGAGCAGGCTGTTTATGGAAATTTGGATAATGGAGAGATCGGTCTTTACCTGGGCGCTTCCACGACATCGGGACCGATACATGACGTGGGTCTTACTTTCCGAACGAAGACGGAAGTTGATCATGAAGCTGCTTGGTACTCGGAACCTTTCCATGGTGAATATAAACATCAGATACTGCTGACGCCTTATAGAGGCAATTGGAAAGAAGCTCATTTACCTCTGATTGCTAAAAAATTCACACAACCTGTTTATATTAGAGAATGTATTTCTGATGTCTTTTCAGAACATCTGCCGGCAGAAAAAAGTTTGATTAATATAGATAAACCAAATATAGAAATCACTTCTATGGAAATAAAAGACGGAAGGCTGCAACTGCGAATGAATGAAATGGAAGGGACAGGGACGTGCGTTCTGGTTAAGGTGAAAAGTAAGGCTTCAGAAATCAAAGTGCCGCCATTTGGTATTGTAACGGAATTTGTAAAATAATGAGATTAATAACTTCAATTCAATGATCATGAAAATGAAATCATTTTTGACTCTTCTTTGTGCTGTTTGCTTTGTTTCTTGGCAGGCGGCTGAGGCTAACGAATATTCAATTATTCCACAGCCAGTGAATGTAACTTATTCGTCAGGTTCAATTCAGCTAAAGGCCGTACCCGTGATTGCTTTGCCAACGCGGCTGATGAACGAAGCTCAAATGCTTCAATCGTATATGTCATCGGATTTTTCGATGAAGGCGAAGTTGAATACCAAGTCTGGTAAGGGGGATATTGTATTGGCTATCGATGCTTCTGTGATGCCAGATAAAAAAGAAGCTTATATTCTGGATGCTTCTGGTAATTCAATACTTATCAAGGGAAATTCTCCGGCAGGTATTTTTAATGGTATTCAGACGTTGCGACAAATTATCAAGGATAACGGAGGTGTTAAGACGGTGGAAAAGGGAGTGATTACAGACTATCCGGCTTTCACATGGCGTGCGTTTATGTTGGATGAAAGTCGCCATTTTAAGGGCGAAAAAGTTGTTTTACAACTGCTTGATGAAATGGCTGCGTTGAAGCTGAATATCTTTCATTGGCATCTGACAGATGATCAGGGATGGCGTATTGAGATCAAAAAGTATCCTAAGCTTACGGAAATAGGAGCTTATCGCGATTCGACGCAGGTCGAACCTTTTGGAAACAATACGTATGATGGCAAGCGCCACGGCGGTTTTTATACTCAAGCGCAGATAAAATCTATTGTGGCTTATGCCGCCAAACGTCATATCACAATTATTCCCGAAGTGGAAATGCCAGGACATGCCAGTGCAGCCATTGCTTCATATCCATGGCTTGGAACGACAGGCAAACAGATTCAGGTCCCTTGTACGTTTGGTGTGCAATATGAGGTGTATAACGTAGCTGATCCGAAAGTATTGGAATTTCTCGAAGACGTGATGGATGAGGTTATGGCATTATTCCCAGCTCCAATACTGCATATTGGAGGCGATGAAGTACGCTACAATCATTGGAATGAGTCACAAATGGTGAAGGATTATATGGCCCAGAATAATTTGAAGACTCCGACAGAATTACAAATATTCTTCACAAATAAAGTATCAAATATTTTGGCTTCTAAAGAACGCAGGATGATGGGATGGAATGAAATCGTTGGCTCTAAAGTAAATGATTATCAGGAAGAAGCAGGTAATGACATGAATACGAAGCTGAACCCTCAGACAATAGTCCATTTTTGGAAAGGCGACCCGAAACTTATAAAAGAGGCAATCGAAAATGGCTATGATGTTGTAAATTCTTATTGTAAATATACTTATCTTGATTATTCATACAGTTCGATTCCACTTGAGAGAGCCTATTCTTTTAATCCTATTGTTGAAGGTCTGACTCCCGCGCAGCAACAGAAAGTTTTAGGGATGGGTTGCCAGATGTGGGGTGAAGTTATTCCGACGGTCGAAAGTATGAACTATAAAGTATATCCGCGTATAGCTGCATATGCAGAAGATAGCTGGACATTTGCAGCAAACAAAAACTATTCGCATTTTTTAAAGTCGTTGCCTTATTTCCTTAATAAGTGGAAAGCGGCCGGAATTAAGTATGGACCGCTTACTGTTGAAGAAGAAAAATAAAAATTTTATCAATGAATTAAACCTTGGCGTACTTTTGTAGTCTATTATATCAAAGCGCTTTAAGAAATGTATATGTTTAATTCAATTTAAAGATTATTGTCTATGAAAAAGGCATTAGGATTAGTTTTGGTTATCTTATTAAGTTCAGGAGCTGTATATGCTCAGAAAGAAAAAAGTGATGGGAACACAGGCGCTTCGCCTCGGACAGAGCAGATGATTAAGGATTTGAAACTGGATGAGAAGCAAGCTTCTGATTTCAAAAAGTTGAATCAGGAATTTGCAACACAGATGAAGAAAAACCGTGAATCTGCAAAGGCTGATCGTCAGAATATGCGTGAAAATATGCAGAGTATGCGTGAAGATTACAATGCAAAAATGAAAAAGATTCTGACCGATGAGCAATACCAACAGTATCAGAAAATGGTAAAAGAACATCGTAAAGATATGCGTAACGGTGGTAATAGAGGCGATAGAAACAGATCGAACGATTAACAATCTGCTTTTGAATGAATGAGAAGAAGGCTATGCCAAAAGTTATTGGTGTAGCCTTTTTTACACTCTAACGTGAATATGGCTGTTGGGATGACTCGAACCTTGGCTATTGATAAATTACTCTAATCTATACTTCCTCTCATTTTTTATCTTTATCTTTGCACTCACAAAATGAAGGCAAATTCTAGTGCCTTTTTTCTTAATTGAATACAGATATAATATAGATGATATGATTCTATTCTTTCAATCTCCAACAAAGACCGTGCTGGCTGTTGAAGCTGCACAAGCGTTCTCTCCCGAGAATGTACAGAAACTTGTTTGGCTGTTCAGTGAGGCTGAACTATTGCAAGCAGAAAAATTGGAAGGCTGGTTCGTCGGCCCTCGTCGTGAAATGATTACTCCGTGGAGCACGAATGCTGTTGAAATAACACAAAATATGGCGCTTAACGGCATCACGCGTATAGAGGAATATTTCCCGGTTTCCTCAGGAGAAGCTGAGCATGATTCGATGCTACAGCGTATTTATAACGGACTGGATCAGACGATTTTTACCATTAGTAAAAAGCCGGACCCAATTGTGTATATTGAAAATATGGAGGCATATAACCAGCAGGAAGGGCTGGCGTTGAGCATGGAAGAAATAGATTATCTCAACGATGTGGGTCGCAAACTGGGTCGTAAGTTGACTGATAGCGAGGTATTTGGATTCTCTCAGGTTAACTCCGAGCATTGCCGTCATAAAATATTCGGTGGTGTCTTTGTAATTGACGGAGAAGAAAAGGAAAGTTCACTCTTTGCTCTGATTAAAAAGACTTCAGCTGAGAATCCGAACAAACTGGTTTCGGCTTATAAGGATAATGTGGCTTTTAATAGAGGACCGGTTGTTGAACAGTTTGCTCCGAAGAGTGCCGATAAACCTGATTTTTATCAAGTAAAAAAGATCAATACCGTACTTTCATTAAAAGCTGAAACACATAATTTCCCGACAACAGTTGAACCGTTCAATGGTGCTGCAACGGGGACGGGCGGTGAAATCCGTGACCGTCTAGGGGGAGGAAAAGCTTCGCTTCCGTTGGCAGGAACTGCTGTGTATATGACTGCATACCCGCGCACAGAAGGCGTTCGCGAATGGGAGAAGGCTCTTGATCCGCGTCCGTGGCTTTATCAGACACCGGCACAGATTCTCATCAAAGCGTCGAATGGTGCCTCTGATTTTGGCAATAAGTTTGGGCAACCGCTGATTTGTGGATCACTGCTTACTTTTGAGCATGCTGAGAATGATAAAAAATATGCATATGACAAGGTTATTATGCTTGCCGGTGGAGTTGGTTTTGCCAATACACGCGATGCACTGAAAGGCGAACCCGAAGCCGGGGAGAAAGTGGTGGTTATCGGCGGCGATAATTATCGCATTGGAATGGGTGGTGGAGCTGTCTCTTCTGTAAATACAGGTCAGTACAAGAGCGGAATAGAACTGAATGCTGTTCAGCGTGCTAATCCAGAGATGCAGAAACGCGCGGCAAATGTGATTCGCGCCGTTGCCGAATCGGATGAAAACCCGGTTATCTCAATACATGATCATGGAGCTGGCGGACATTTGAACTGTTTGTCTGAATTAGTCGAATCAACGGGAGGGCATATAGATATGGCCGAACTTCCTGTGGGCGACAAAACTTTATCAGCCAAAGAAATCATCGGAAATGAGAGCCAGGAACGTATGGGGTTGTTGATGAAAGATAAAGATTTGGCACGTGTAAAACGTATTGCTGACCGCGAACGCGCACCGATGTATGTAGTGGGCGAGACAACGGGTGATATGAAGTTTGTGTTCGAACAAGCCGATGGCGTGAAACCTATAGATATTAAGCTTGAATATATGTTTGGAAAACCACCGCGTACGGTGATGACCGATCATACGGTGAAGGAAGTTTACAGTTCAGTTACTTATAAAGAGTCAGAATTGCATCATTATCTGGAATTGGTTTTACAATTGGAAGCTGTGGCTTGTAAGGATTGGTTGACAAACAAGGTGGACCGTTCTGTGACAGGCAAAGTTGCTCGTCAGCAATGTCAGGGTGAATTGCAACTACCACTTAGTGACTTGGGTGCTGTTGCGTTGGATTATAAAGGTGTTGTCGGAATGGCTACTTCTTTGGGCCATGCTCCGCAAGTGGGGCTTATTGATTCAGCTGCCGGCTCGGTCGATTCTATTGCAGAAGCATTGACAAACCTTGTTTTTGCTCCGATAATTGATCAATTGACAGGTGTTTCACTCAGTGCAAACTGGATGTGGCCCTGTCGCAACGAAGGTGAAGATGCCCGTTTGTATAAAGGTGTTGAGGCTGCGTCAGAATTTGCTATCGCTTTAGGAATTAATATTCCGACAGGCAAAGATTCGCTTTCTATGACGCAAAAATATGGTGACGATAAAGTTATAGCTCCGGGAACTGTGATTATTTCTGCAGAAGGCGAGGTAAGTGACGTGAAAAAGATTGTTTCGCCAGTTTTAGTGAACGATAGAAATACACATCTTTATTATATTGATTTTTCGTTTGATTCGATGAAATTGGGCGGTTCTGCTTTAGCTCAGGTTTTGAATAAATTAGGAAATGAAGTACCGACTGTAAAAGATCCTGAATATTTTCGTGATGCATTCAATGCTGTACAGGATGCAATCGATAAAGGGTTGATTCTTGCCGGTCATGATATTTCGGCCGGAGGTATGATCACGACCTTGTTGGAAATGTGTTTTGCTAACGTTGAAGGGGGATTGGAGGTAAACTTGGACAAACTATCTGAGGAAGATATTGTTAAACTTCTTTTTGCTGAAAACCCGGGTATCATTGTCCAGGTTAAGGATAAGAAAGCATTCGAGAAATTGATGGAGCATGCTGGAGTTGGTTTCGCTATTATAGCCAGACCTACTGCGGAACGTCACATATTGGTTTCAAAGGAAGGTGTTCAGTATCAGTTCGGCATTGATTATATGCGTGATGTATGGTATGAATCATCTTATAAGCTGGATGTTAAGCAGAGTGGAAATGTTTGTGCCGGTAATCGTTTCGAGAATTATAAGATGCAGCCATTGGAGTTTAAGTTCCATAAGGATTTTGTCGGAACGCTTGCTACCTATGGACTTACGGCCGATCGAAAGAAACAGAGTGGAATAAAAGCAGCTGTCATTCGTGAGAAAGGCAGTCAGTGTGAGCGTGAAACGGCTTATGCTTTATATCTTGCCGGGTTTGATGTGAAAGATGTTCACATGACCGATCTGGCTTCTGGTCGAGAGACGTTGGAAGATGTTAATATGGTTGTTTACTGTGGAGGCTTTTCTAATTCCGATGTTCTTGGTTCAGCTAAAGGCTGGGCGGGCGGCTTCTTTTATAATGAGAAAGCAAAGAAGGCGTTGGATAGTTTTTATGCTCGCAAGGATACGTTGAGTATGGGTATTTGTAACGGTTGTCAGTTGATGGCTGAACTGGGTGTTATCTATCCGGAACATGAGAAGAAGCATAAAATGATACATAATGATTCGCATAAGTTTGAGTCGGGTTTTGTCACACTTGAGATTCCGAAGAACCATTCCGTCATGTTCGGTTCATTGAGTGGTTCGAAGATTGGGGCGTGGGTAGCTCATGGAGAAGGTAAATTTGAGTTTCCGTATGATGAGAAAGAATATCATATCGTAGCAAAATATAATTATGAAGGTTATCCGGCCAATCCGAATGGCTCCCCTTGGTCTGTAGCCGGTGTTTGCTCACATGATGGTCGCCATCTGGCTATGATGCCCCATCCTGAACGGGCGATCTTCCCTTGGCAGTGCGCATACTACCCTGCAGAGCGTCGTAGCGACGAGATTACTCCCTGGATAGAAGGGTTCGTGAATGCCCGTAAATGGATTGAAGAATATAAGTAAATGGTGTATCCGCATTGAGATATGAAAAAGTTTCTCTGATTTTATTCGGATGCGATAAACATTTCATTAGAAAAAATATTTCTTTCTAATGAAATGTTTATTATATTCGAATGTTTTTTATCACTCTTCTTTTCCTTGATTATCAGGTGATTTTTTTTCTTCTTTGTTATTCATTTTTAGTTCAATAACGAAGGCTATAATCAACCCGATACCTCCAAAGAGGAGAACAGATGCACCATAAACGGAGCCAACAAGTTCATTACGAATATAGTCTTCGCCCATTAGATAATTGTATGAGCAGGCTATGACAATGAAAGCGACAAGTAACCCTAATCCGATTCCGGCAAGTAGACAACCTGCTTTTAATGCACTAAAGGAAAACCCTTTCATAAAATTGTACCCGGGCATTGATAATTTCCCTTCTATTATTTTTGAGTCGATCTTGTCACTCAATTTTTCAATAAGAGCCAACCGCTCTTTGCGGCGTACAAACAATTCAAACAAGCCGTAAACTCCGGCAATACATATTCCGACTACAATCGGAACCATTATAAAATCCATCATAACTTTAAATGTTTAATTGGTTATTTATTCTGTTTGCCTTTTTGACGCAAAGAAAATTTGAAGGTTACAATATAGGAAAAATATTATTCAAAAAGAAATGATTATTTTTGTTGCAGCAAGTTGTAACCTGAAAGCTCGATATGCGTCCATTATAATAAATGGAATTGTACACGGATAAATATTATATTAATAGGATACAATCTGGCGATACGGAATGTTTTGCCTGTTTGCTGGATCGATATAGTCGTCAGGTCTTTTCCTTGATTGTTAAAATTGTGGGTAACAGAGAAGATGCTGAAGAACTGGCACAGGATACATTTATGAAAGTATTTAAGAATTTGTCGTCATTTAAAGGCGACAGCAGCTTTTCGACCTGGATTTACCGTATAGCCTATAATACGGCTATTTCTGAAACACGTAAAAAAAAGCAGGAGTTTCTTTCTATTGATGACACAATGATGAATAATGTATGTGAAGAAAATGTGGCTGCAACAATGGAAAGTGATAGCAGTGAAATTCGCCTTAATAAGTTAAATGCAGCCTTGGAAAAGCTCCTTCCTGACGAGCGGGCGATAGTTATGTTGTTTTATAGAAATGAAAAATCGATCGAAGAGATTGCTGAAATAACAGCATTAAGTATTTCGAATGTAAAAGTGAAATTGTTCCGAATTCGGAAAAAACTGTATGTTTTATTAAAAGAGATGGAGAATTGATTATGAACACAGAACAAGATAATAAAGATTTGTTGCAGAAGCTGTTTGGTCAGATGAAAGAGGAAAAGCTTCCTGACACTTTTCGTGCTGATGTTATGAAACAAGTTTTACTGGAGACTGCAAGAATCAAGAAGCGTAATGAATTTTTAGGTTTGCTTTCAGTTATTCTTGCTTCAATAGCTATTCTGGCCCTGGCTGTTTTTTCCTTTATATATATGGGAATGACAACAAGTACCTTCATGCCAAAAATAGCAATCCCTAAATTTGACGCGGGAGCGGTCTATTTTTATTCCTTTATTGGCGTTCTTGCCTTACTTCTTTTGTTTATGGATTATCAGTTTCGTCGTGTCTTCAGGAAAAAACACCACTTATAAGTCGGAAAGTAAAATGTTTTAATTGAAATACTTGTGTGTCACAAAAAAACATTAACTTTGCCGCACTTTTGAGAAGTGACAATATAATGTCTAACTTACTAATTTGAAACAAAGTATTAACAATTAAAGAATGGAAAATTTAAAGAACATCCAGCCAATCGAAGATTTCGATTGGAGCGCTCTTGAAAAGGGCGACAATTACAGTGAGGCAAGCAAGGAGGATCTTGTTAAAACGTATGATGACACACTGAATACCGTTAAGGATAAAGAAGTTGTCATGGGGACTGTAACCGCAATGAACAAGCGTGAAGTCGTTGTCAATGTCGGCTTCAAATCAGATGGCGTTGTTCCAATGGCGGAATTTCGTTATAATCCTGAATTGAAAGTTGGTGATCAGGTAGAGGTTTACATTGAAAACCAAGAAGATAAAAAGGGGCAATTAATATTGTCTCATAAGAAAGCACGCGCTACACGTTCTTGGGATCGTGTAAACGAGGCTCTCGAAAAGGACGAAATAATTAAGGGCTACATTAAGTGCCGTACAAAGGGTGGTATGATTGTAGATGTCTTTGGTATCGAAGCATTCTTGCCCGGCTCACAGATCGATGTCAAGCCTATTCGTGACTATGATGTTTTTGTCGGTAAGACAATGGAATTCAAGATTGTAAAGATTAATCAAGAATTTAAGAATGTTGTTGTATCTCACAAAGCACTCATTGAAGCTGAACTCGAACAGCAGAAGAAAGAAATCATTTCAAAATTGGAAAAAGGTCAAGTTCTGGAAGGAACTGTCAAAAATATCACTTCTTACGGCGTATTTATCGACTTGGGCGGCGTAGATGGCTTGATTCATATCACCGATCTTTCTTGGGGTCGTGTTACGCATCCTGATGAGATCGTTCATCTTGATGAGAAGCTGAATGTTGTTATTCTTGATTTTGACGATGAAAAGAAACGTATCGCTCTTGGTTTGAAGCAGCTTACACCACATCCATGGGATAAACTTGATCCAAATTTGAAGGTTGGCGATAAAGTTAAAGGTAAAGTTGTCGTTATGGCTGACTACGGAGCATTTGTTGAAATTGCTTCGGGGGTAGAAGGCTTGATCCACGTCTCAGAGATGTCTTGGACACAGCATTTGCGTTCTGCTCAGGATTTCATGAAAGTGGGAGACGAAGTTGAAGCTGTTATTTTGACATTGGATCGTGAAGAACGTAAAATGTCACTTGGTATTAAGCAGTTGAAACCAGATCCATGGGAAAATATCGAAGAACGTTTCCCTGTAGGTTCACGTCATACAGCCAAAGTTCGTAATTTCACCAATTTCGGAGTATTTGTTGAAATCGAAGAGGGTGTAGATGGCTTGATTCACATTTCAGATCTTTCTTGGACAAAGAAAATCAAACATCCGTCAGAGTTTACTCAGATTGGTGCAGATATTGATGTAGTAGTTCTTGAAATAGATAAAGAAAATCGTCGTTTGAGTTTAGGCCACAAACAGTTGGAAGAAAATCCGTGGGATGTATTTGAAACAATTTTCACTGTCGGATCAATCCATGAAGGAACAATTATTGAGATGCTAGACAAGGGAGCAGTAATCTCATTGCCTTATGGTGTTGAAGGTTTTGCAACTCCGAAACATTTGGTTAAAGAAGATGGTTCGCAGGCTCAAGTTGATGAAAAACTGCAATTTAAGGTGATTGAATTTAATAAAGACGCTAAGAGAATTATTCTTTCCCATAGTCGTGTATATGAAGACGAACAGAAGAACGCAAAAAAAGATGCTACTGAAAAGAAGGCTTCTACAAGACACAGTGTGAAAAAGGAGGAAGAATCAACAACAACTTCGATTGAAAAAACAACACTTGGTGATATTGAAGAATTGGCGGCTTTGAAGGAAAAAATGACAAAAGAGTAGGATTCTTATCATAGTATGAAAAAAGGGCCTGTCTAACAAGTTTAGTCAGGCTCTTATTTTTGCATAAAAAATAAGGCTTTCATACTGAAAATCAGCAGGAAAGCCTTTGTTATATCGATAGAATTTTATAAATTTGTTTTGCACAACAAGTTATAAATCAATCATATAACCATGGC